>JGI12210J13797_10854744_pt1 | contig 28766 bp, 22 predicted proteins | sample ElkSlonscriptome_3_FD_13797 | JGI IMG/M metagenome (IMG submission 13797) | reverse complement strand
TACCTATTCCTTTTTTTAGCTAGTCCATCAATAGCACAGATTACTGTTATTGACACTTTAACAGTTGAAGAACTAGTAAATGATTATTTGCTTGGAGAAGGTGTTACTGCTAGCAATATTACTTTTAATGGAATGACGGGTGATAGTGTTTACGTTACCGTCGGATTGTTTCAAGGTATAAGTGACGTTATTGGTTTTGAAGAAGGTGTTGTTATGGCAACTGATGGTGCTTTTGACACCGTTATTTCAGATTTCACTAATAATACGGGTGATAATTTTGAAGACCAGGACTTGTTGGAAATATCGGGTCAAGATACTCTGTTAAATTGTGCGGTAATAGAATTTGATTTCGAAACGATCTCTGATTCGGTTAAGTTCGATTACGTCTTTGCGTCGGATGAGTATCCCTCGTACACATGTTCTCAATTTAACGACGCATTTGGTTTTTTCTTGAGTGGGCCAGGTCTGATAGGCCCATTCACAGATGATGCGATCAATATAGCCTTGGTACCAAACTCCGACATTCCCGTAGCCATCAACACCATTAATTCAGGTATGGCCACAGGTTTTGATCCTTCCCCAGAAATATGTGATGCTGCAAACCCAAATTGGGTGCAAGACAGTCAGTATTTTATTGATAACGGCGATCCACCTCCTGCAGGAGATGTTAATTTTCCAGGAATGACTACTACTTTGACCGCAACGGAAGCTATACAATGTGGTGAGACGTACCATATCAAATTGGCTATAGGAAATGCGGTTGATCAAAGTCTTGATTCTGGTGTGTTTCTTGAAGCGGGATCCTTTTCAGCCTTTGGCGAAATTTTTAGCGCTTTTACTCCGGTATTTGCGAGTGATTCGAGTGATGTTACTCAAGAGGAATACGACTCTATTGCCGTGGCTGGTTGCACAAATCCCATAATTCAGTTAACAAGACCTGCTTGTGCATGCTTTACCTCTATGGAATACTCGTTTTCAACGGAAGGTGATGCCGTTTTGGGTGATGACTTCGGAACAGTCGGAACCTTTCCACCTGATGGTTTTGACGTTAATCCTGATCTTGATTTAGTGACAGTTACATTGGAAACATTAGATCCATTCGAGACAGATACTTTAAATATAGTTTTTGTAGTAGATTACGTTACATGTGAAGGCTTTGAAGGTCAGACTGTTATAGATATTCCAATAGCTCCGCCACCTAACTTCGATATCTTCGCGGAGGATCAGATTTTAATCTGTCCTGCCGATACGCCACTCGTTTATGGCCCGACAACGAGTGGAGGAGGACTCTTGCCCTATATCTATGATTGGTTCGATTTAGAGCCCGTTGAAGATGAACAGGACAGGATGTTCCCAGCTCCTGAAGATCAACAGGAATATACTGTAAGGGTTACGGATCAGTGCGAATTCCGATATGATACCACTTCTTTCCTCGTCATTAATTCCTTTCCGCTTGATTTCGAAGTCTCTATCGATCCATTCTCAGATCCTTCCTGTCCCAATGAGCCCGTTAGCTTACAGAGTTCAGTATCAAATGGAAGTCCGCCTTACGTATACATTTGGACAGATTCCCACGACAATAATTATCCCGGACTTGATAACATTGTAGCCTCGGATATTAATCCAGCCGTCGAAGCATTTCTTCCTACCTTGAACGTGTTTTTGACCGCTATTGACTCCTGTGGAAGGGAACTGAGCGATGAAGTGCAAATAAATTATCCTGATCTTGATTCGCTTTCAGTTGCGTTCACCCCACTTTTTGACAATTGTCCTGAGGCACCCGTTAATCTTGAATCGGACGCTAGCGGTGGAGCTGGTGACTATATTTATACTTGGACTATAATTGGTGAATCGACCGTTACTGATGGCTTTAGCCTAAACTCTCCCACTACATATATTGATGCTGGCATAGGGCTTAACACGTTTCGAATAAGTGTAGAAGATAGATGTCATCGCTTGGAACAAAGTCTAAATTACCAGCCGTCAAGTACTGGTGAGTTTTTCTCACTGGGCAAGGACACTGCTTCTATTACTATACCGTATATCAAGTTTGACCCACTTCAGAACATCATAACCCCTAATGGCGATGGCCAAAACGAAGTGTTGATAATTCCTGGAATAGAAGAATTTGAAGATGCTAGCGTACTTGTGTACGATCGATGGGGCAAATTGATTTATGAGAACAACAGCTACGATGCTGGTGTGCCCGGAGAGGCTACCATCTCGCAAGGCTTTTCTGCAGATGGGTTTTCAGACGGAACATACATGTTCATTGTCAACATAGATGGTGGCGAATGTGTTACTCAAGGAAATCTGACCGTGGTAAGAGGGAATGAGTAAAACGGCGACTAAGCTACCGGCAGCGAAACAATAAAGCGCGACCCATTAGGGCTTCTTTCAGTCAAGGTAATCTTGCCGCTATGAAGTGCTACCAGCTCTTTAACGATAAATAGTCCGAGACCCGTTCCTTTTTTGGAGCGGGTTTCTTCATTTCCCATCCGATAGAATTTGTCGAAAACCTTTTTTCGCTCCTGAAGAGGGATGCCCGTACCACTGTCTTCCACAGACAATAGGATTTGGTCTTTTTCTTTTTTCAATGAAACCGCAACACCTTGGCTGTCGCCATACTTGAAGGCATTTTCAATGAGGTTGACCAGAATAGACTCAAAGGCATTGCCGTCCAGATTCGTGGTCAAGTTAGGTTGAATACTGCGATTGATTAAACCCGACTTTCCCAAAGCTATTTCGATCTCTTCACAAATTCGGTTGGTTTCAGCGCTCACATTGGTTGGGTTCAAATACAGCGGATGCTGACCGCTTTCTATTCGCGTCGCCAATAATACATTATCGATCAGGCTGTGCAGTCTTTCGGTATTTGCCAAAGCCGACTGCTCTAATGGCTTTCTCTGCTCTTGGCTTAAACCTTTCCTTTTCTGAAGGGTCTGTATTCCCAGCTTGATCGCGGCAAGTGGAGTTTTGAGCTCATGCGTAATGGACAGCAAGAAATTTCTTTGCTGCCTCACCAAAGTAATCTCCTTTCGGATGGTGCGCTGCATGATGAATATTCCCCCTAGCAGAAAGACGAGGAAAACCGTGCCTTCACCTAAAACCATCCATACTTTTAAATTGACGGTTTGTGGGCCCTCACTGGCATAGTAGAGTTTGTTTAAGTCGATTAGAAGATAGGCCCACCAAGAAAATTGCAAGAGGATGTAGGCCGTGAGCAGATAAAACAATAGGGATAAGCGTCGGTCGTTTGGCGCTTTTGCCATGAGTCGCAGTCTAGAGATAAATCACTTTTCGTAAGTAATATTTTCGAATGTTCATCTTTTCGTCAATGTCGTTCACTATAGTCACAATTTCCCAGTCTTGTTCGGCCACGTAGTTGAGCAGGTCAATCTCAGATTTTGATGAAAGTTTTGCTCGGGTTAATCTTTCCAATTCAGGAAAATTCATGGCAGAGGCTTTGGTTTCAAGTTCTCTGGTGCCTGTAGCTAATTTGATCATAAAGAACTCGCTTCCCGGCTCAGACTCAGCAGTGAGAATGGTGTAAACGGTCATTTTCGTTTCATCCTGTTTCTCCGGTTCGGAAATCTGCTCTTTAACATATGTATTCTTGGCATCTTTGGCCATTTTCACCTTTTGCGAATAACCGAAAAAAGAAGCCGTTACAAATAGACCGAGTAGAATGGTGTGTTTCATCTTCAACTTTTTTTCAAATATACGAATACCCGACGCCGTCAGTCCAGTCCTATTTCATTTTTAAATACATTTGGGCCTCGCCAAAAAAATGTTTCGACTTTTATTAAATACTCTCCCGCGGCCACTGTTGATCAGACTCAGCTATGTCTTCCGCTTGATCGCTCCTCTTCTTTACCGCGGAAATGATGTAGAATGCCCCGTCTGTAAGCATTCATTTGGTAAGTTTTTGACCTATGGGTCAAAGACTGCTCTGCGTCCAAACGTACTTTGTCCCCATTGCCTTTCGTTGGAAAGGCATCGACTTTTATGGTTGTATTTAAACCAAAAGACCAATTTCTTCAGGGAAAATCTTGACGTACTTCACATTGCGCCCGAGCAATGTTTCTATGGCAGGTTTAAAAAACTCAAGAACATCAACTACTTCACGGGAGACCTGGAGTCACCGTTGGCGGAATACCATTTCGACTTACACGACATTCCCTTTGAGGGGAATAAGTTTGACGTTATTATTTGCAACCACGTGATGGAGCATGTCGAGGACGATTTGCAATGCATGCGCGAGTTGAATCGAGTCTTGAAGCCGGGAGGTTGGGCAATCATGCAGGTACCGATTGATTATTCACGAAGCGAGACCTTTGAGGATGACTCAATTGTGACGCCTGAAGATCGCGAGAAGCATTATTGGCAAAAAGATCATGTAAGACTTTACGGAACGGACTACCCCGAAAGACTTGAAAAAGCCGGCTTTCGCGTAAAGCGAGACCATTATGTGCAGGAAATTAATGAAGAACTTCGAGAGAAATTCAGACTACAAAAAGAAGAAGTAATATATTATTTGAGCAAAGAAAAGGGACTCAATAAATGAGTCCCTTAGTTGCTGTGGTGATGGACGGAATCGAACCGCCGACACAAGGATTTTCAGTCCTTTGCTCTACCGACTGAGCTACATCACCCTTTAAGCAGGGCGCAAATATAAAGGATATTTTGAAAAAGTGAACAAAGAGCGGAAGAAACAAAAATCGGATGTTGTAATCGATGTGGGGAACACCCGGATGAAGGTGGCGCTTTTCACTGATTCTAAGCTAGATGGGGTGCTCAGTATCTCGAATAAATCGACAAAAAAAGTGCTCGAAGTGATTGACGAATCCTCGGCGAGCAGAGCAATAATGAGCAATGTCAGTAAGCTAAGAGAGGAGCTGCTAAATGGATTGGATGAAAGGCTCGAGTTTGTTTTGATGACACCGAAGATCAATGTACCACTTGAGATAGATTATAAGTCGATCAATACACTGGGTACTGACCGTTTGGCAAATGCCGTATTCGCAGCCAAATTTCATCCGCAAAAGAATGTTTTAGTCATCGACTTCGGTACGTGCATAAAGTACGACTTGGTGCGAGAGGATGGAACGTATCTGGGAGGTGCAATAGCGCCCGGCTTGCAGATGCGCTTTAAAAGCATGAGCAAAATGACCAAGAGACTTCCTTTGATCGAGAACTGGAAAAGCAGCGAAAAGCTTTGGCCGGGAAATACCACTAAAAGAAGCATGGTGGCAGGTGTTTTGCAAGGCGTCGAAGCTGAAATCGTGCACTATATTGAAGAGGGAAATAATAGATATGACAACCTCGTTGTAGTAGCTACGGGAGGAGACTTCACTTACTTTGAGAAAGCATTTAAAAATATCATCTTTGCAGACCCTTATTTAACCCTACGGGGACTACATGAAATTCTTATCTATAACATGGGCTAACACATATCTACCTTTTTTAGGGTTGATGTTTTGTTTCAATGTAGCCTTCTCTCAATCTGATCTTACTTCTCCTTATTCCATTTTCGGTCCCGGCGTGACTAATCAGCGTCAATCGGTATCGCAATTTGGTATGGGCGGCACAGGGGTGGCATTGACCGACCCCTACAAGATGAATTTGATCAATCCTGCTGCTACGGCCTATTATTTCGAACCGATTTTTGAGACATCGGGCAAAGGGAATATTTCAACCTTCGAGACAAATGTTGATCAATTTGACAATCGGAATTTCGAGATTAACAACCTCAGCCTGAGCTTTCCGATTAAGAGAGGTAAATGGTCGCTGAATATAGGTTTGGTCCCATTTACGAGCGTTGGTTATGATGTGTTCGTTTTTGAAGAATCTGATGAGGTGGGAAATTACTTGGCCAATTACTCCGGCGACGGCGGCATCAGCCAAGGGTACTTTGGTACGGGAATAAATGTTTACCAAAAAATAGATACGGCCAACAACGTCACCGCACTTGCGCTTGGAGGCCAATTGAATTACAACTTTGGAACGATCACCAATCAACGAAGGTTGAGTTACCTGAACGATTTTGACGCCCTGGGTTTTGAGGATACCGAAAGTATTTTAATTCGCGATGTGACCTTTGAAATAGGCGTACATGGCGAAACGAATATTAAGAAGAAAACGATCATTAACCCTTCTTACATAAAGTTTCTGTTTGGTGCGGTGTACACATTTGGAAATGACGTAAATGCGGAGCAGAACAGATATGCCAATAGCTTTAGACTCTTTCCCAACGGAGCTTCTCAAGTTCAGGACACCATTGTTTCGTCAGTCAGACAGAAAGGTTCCATTTATCTGCCGTCTGCTTTTACCGCCGGGACCGCGTTCGACTTTGTGAACAGAAAAAGAATGAGGTTTCGATGGGCCGTTGACTACACCCTTCGAAATTGGCAGGATTACGAAGTGAATTTTGATGGAGCTCTTCAGGCAGACTTCAATAGCAGCCAACAGATAGGTACAGGCTTGGAGTGGACTCCCAGGTTGGGGAGTACCAATTATCTGGAAACAGTAGAGTATCGACTGGGTTTGAGGTATGTCCAAACTAATTTGAGCCTGAGAAATCAGGAGATAGAGGATATTGGCATGAGTTTTGGAATATCTTTGCCGCTGCATTTTCGTCGAGGCTTAACGAAGTCCTCATTCCACGTAGGAGCCGAATACGGTGAATATGGAACGACGCAAGATGGATTAATACAAGAAACATATATCAGGATAATGGCGGGTTTTTCATTTACCCCGCATTTTAGAAATCGATGGTTTGTTCAACCTAAGTATGATTAACAATTAAATTATGAAAGCGAAATTATTTAGTCTTTTACTCTCAGGATTCCTCGTAATCGGAAGCTGGGCACAAGATGACAGTAAATACGGCTCTACGCCCGAAGAAGTTGAAGAGTGCAAGAAGAATTTGTCTCTTTATCGAGAGTACAGAGATCAGGATCTCGTTAGTCAGGCGCTTCCCTTTTGGAGAGATGCATTTACAGTTTGTCCGAAAAGTGCCAAGACTTTATACATCGACGGAGCCAGGTTTTACGGAGATATTTTGGACGGTATTTACGAAGACTCTACCAAGTTAGACGAGCGAAATGCCTACATCGATACGCTGATGCTGATCTACGATAAGAGAATCGAAAACTTCAATGAGGAAGGAAAAGTACTGGCTTACAAAGCCAACGACCTTTACAAGTACGATGAGTCGCGAGCGGGCGAGGCCAATGCCATGTTTAAGAGATCAATGGAATTGATGGGTATGAATACAGATGCCATCGCCGCTTCGAAGTATTACCAGACCTTGTATGGTTTGTACCGAGAAGGCAAAGTTGAGAAGTCTGACCTCTTAGTAGAATACATGCCCGTGCTTGATATATTGGAATATAATATTGCTAAACTGGAGGACGAAAGGAAGAGAGATCGTTATGAAAAAGCAAAGGGAAACCTCGATGCGTTCTTCATTAAGATCGCTGAGTGCGAGGACATATTTAGAATTTTGGGTGAACGAATAGCACAATCTCCCAACGACATAGAGCTGAATAAAAAGTCTTTGGCCGTAATGAATAAGCGAGACTGTACCGATGACCCACTCTATCTTGAAATTGCGGAGAGAGTTTATGCCGATAAGCCAACGGCTCCTGCGGCATATTCTATCGGTATCCAGAAATTAAAGGCCAAGCAATATGGTGATGCGCTCAACTATTTTGAAGAAGCAGCAGATCTCTGTGGCGATTGCATTGATTTGAATCAATATTACCTGAGAGCCGGTCAATCGGCAGTAATTATCGGGAATACTTCGAAGGCGAGATCTTTTGCGAAGAAAATCCTCGCTAAGGAACCAAGAAATGGAGACGCCTTGATGTTGATAGGAGATGCCGTTGCGGCTTCAGCCAAGTCATGTGACGATGGAAAGCTGGGCAAGGCCGGAGCATATTGGTTGGCAGTAGATTACTATCAAAAAGCAAGAAATGCTGACAGTAGCGTTGCCGATAAAGCAAATCAGAAAATTGCGGGATATAAAAAGTACTTCCCTCTGAAAACGGATCTTTTCTTTCACGGCTTGGAAGAAGGAGCTTCATACACACTAGAGTGTTTCGGAGAAACGACTACCGCGAGATCGAGCGATTGATCAGGTGAGAGATAATCGAATCATATATTTTTTGGGACCGGTCATACTATTGGCCGGTCTCTTTGTTTCTTGTACGAGCAATGAAATAGAGGAGGTTCTGAGTTTTTCTGATTTGGATAATCCGCCCGTGCGAACCACTTCTAATGTGACTTACACATACACCGACTCAGGTAAAGTTTCAAATGTCCTAACGGCCGGTAGAGTATTGCGTTTTGAAACCCCCGATTCTATTTACAGCTTGATAGAGGATGGTTTTGAACTGGTATTTTATGACCGAGCCGGAGACTTCGACGGGAGACTAACCGCAATGAACGGCTACATACGAGGTGATAACGCTCTAATGATAGCTCGGGACAGTGTGGTTTTCGTCAATCGGCTGGACGAGGAATTACTAACGGAAGAACTAACTTGGCAACAAGACAGTGCTAAAGTTTTTACCGATAAATTTGTCACGATAAAGAGAAACGATATGATTCTCTATGGTAAAGGGCTGGAATCCGATGAGAACTTCACCAATTACATAATCAAAGAAACGTCGGGCGAATTTTTTTTAGAAGATGAATGACAATCCAAAAAATAAGTCAAAGTTTTCCAAAGTCAGCTTGGTGATGGAAAAGTTTTGGCTGGTTATCGCCATTGCTTCCTTGCTTGGCGTTTTTTTCGTTTTTGTGGTGAAGGGAGTAAATCAGCAAACGCTGACTTATCTTATTTTCCCCGCACTGGCAGGAGCCATGTACGCGTTTCGGGTGACTTTCCGCAAAAGATTTGAAAAGAACGATGACTGAGCATCAGTTCCGATCCTTTTTTCCTAAATTTCAGTCTTAAGATGGAAGCCTCAGACGCACTAATAATTTTGGTTTCGGTTGTTTTCTCGGCTTTTTTTTCAGGAATGGAGATCGCATTCCTCACGGCCAACAAGCTCAAGATTGAGCTGGATAACAAGCAGGGACAATTCTCGGCAAAACTCCTTTCGGGGTTTTTGCAAAAGCCATCAAAGTTTATCGGCACCATGCTGGTTGGAAACAACATCGCTCTGGTGCTATTCGGTATTTTTATGGCAAAATGGTTGGAGCCGGTTTTTGAAAATTGGGGCTTGACTGATGTGTCCGTGCTTTTGCTGCAAACCGTAGTTTCTACCCTGATCATTCTTTTTGCAGGTGAGTTCATCCCCAAAACGCTTTTTCGGATTAACTCCAACTTTTTATTGAACTTGTTCGCGTTTCCATTAGTGGTGCTTTACTTTTTATTGTGGGTACCGATGATGATTACCGTTGGGCTGGCTGAGTTAGTTCTCAAGTACATTTTTCGGGTAGACATTGAGTCTCAAGAAGTGGCTTTTGGCAGAATAGACTTGGACAATTACGTCAAGGAGATTACCGAGGCGGCTGATAAAACGGATGAGGAAATCGACCATGAAATTCAAATCTTTCAGAATGCGCTCGATTTCTCGAAGATTAAAGCGCGGGATTGCATGGTCCCTCGTACCGAAATTGCCGCCGTAGATGTGGAAGATGATCTGGATAAATTGCGGGAGCTATTCATCGAAAAGGGCTATTCAAAAGTGCCCGTGTACCGAGATAGCATCGACAATATAATTGGTTACGTTAATGCCGTAGAGCTATTTAATAAGCCCGAAAATGTGAAAAGCCTCATTGTTCCGGTGATCATTATTCCCGAAACGATCTCGGCTAAAGAGGTGCTGGAGCTGTTCATATCTCAGAATAAGAATATTGCCGTGGTTGTTGACGAATTCGGAGGCACCAGTGGCATGTTGACCATCGAAGATGTCATCGAGGAGATCTTTGGAGATATTGAAGACGAGCACGACCGCGATGAGTTTATAGAAGAAAAGATCGACGAGAATACCTACTTATTTTCGGCCCGTCTCGAAATCGACTACTTGAACGATACCTACAAATTCAACTTACCGGAAAATGAAGAATACGAGACTTTGGCGGGCCTTATCATTCATAGTCAAGAAGAAATTCCAAAAGTGAATAGCGTGACTGAAATAGAAGGTTTCCGATTTAGGGTAACCGCAGTTTCTAACGTCCGTATTGAGACCGTTAAGTTGCAAGTTATGGCTGAGGACTAAGTCCGTTACCCGCTCATCTACTCGCAATTATTTTAATTCCCATAGCTCATTTGTTCACAGCAAACTAATTGCACGGAGCTATAGGTATTTCGATCTTAGAATTTGTATATTCGCACCCTTCAAAAATGCAGTAAATGGCAGCAATTGGTAAAATTAGAGAACAGTCTACGCTCTTATTGATCGTAATCGGCGGAGCTATGGTAGCCTTCGTTCTCGGTGACTTATTTTCAAACCGTGGTTTTTCTCCCGCTGAGCAATATGTCGGCGAGGTATTCGGAGAAGAAATTGACATGTTGGAATATGAGCAAAGAGTAGAGGCACAAGAACAAAGCATGGCCAGTATAGGTCAGCCGGTCTCAACCGCTCAAAAACAACAAATCAGAAATCAGGTCTGGAATGACATGATTCAAGAAAAGATCATGTATCGCCAACTCAATGAATTGGGTATGCGCATAGGCCAAGATGAATACGATGACATCCGTTTCGGAGAGAACGTGAGCGACGAATTTGCCAATGGCGAAAACTTTAAGGATCCGGAAACAGGTCAGTTCGACCCTCAATTGGTACAAAATTATTTCTCGTTTCTTAGAGAGCAATATCCCATATTCTACGAGAATCAAACGAATCGAATCGTAAATGAGAGACTGTACGAAAAGTACAACAACATCGTGAGGGGAGGTATTCATGTGAATACGCTTGATGCGAAAGACGAGTATTACCGTCAAAAGCAAAATGTAAGATTCAACTACGTGGTGAAAGAGTACTCTTCATTGGCAGATAGTTTGGTGGATATTTCTGAAGCCGAGCTACAGGCCTATTACAACGAGCATAAGAACGATGAGGCATTCGAAAGAAATGCTTCAGTAGACCTAAAGTACGTGGTGTTCAACGTTGAGCCAACGACTGAAGACGAAGAGGCCATCAAGGAAGAATTGACCTCATTTGTTTCGGACTTCGAAAAGACTGATAAAGATTCCCTTTTCGTGTTGAAGTACAGCGATTCGCGACAGGCGGTTGTACAAGACATTGATGATACAGACAATGATGAACTCGCGGCAATGATTGAAAGTGCTGAGGAGGGAAGCGTAATCGGACCATATAAAAAAGGAAATAGCTATGCCATTGCTAAGATCACTAAGATCGGCAATGAGGATAGAGCAACTGCTCGTCACATTCTCCTATCGAATCAAGGAGGAAAGTCCATGGAAGAGCTCAAATCCAGAGCCGATAGCATTAAGCGCGTTATCCAAAGAAACAACAACTTTGAAGAGATGGTAACCGAATTTAGCGAAGATCCGGGGTCCATTCCAAACGGAGGTAAATACGAAGACTTCAATCGCGAGCGAATGGTGGCTGAATTTACCGAAGCATCCTTCGACAAGCCGATTGGTTCATTAAATATCGTGGAGACTACTTATGGTGTTCACATTGTAGAGCCGCTGGAGCACTCAGAAGCCAAAGTGGTGAAGGGAATGGTTGTAGATGCGTTGATTGAGCCATCAAACGATACATTCAATCAAGTATACGACGAAGCCAACGAATTTTCCATCACGGCTAATGACATTGATGCCATGGAAGAGTTGGCAAACGAGAGAGGGTATGAACTAAAAGAAGCCAACGAGGTAGGAGCACTTTCCAGAAATATTCCCGGTGTAGCAGGATCTCAAGATGCGGTGAGATGGGCCCACAATAAAGAGGCTACTGAAGTAGGAATGCTGAGCGAACCGTTCGAGTTCAATCGTAAGATCATTGTTGCAGGTTTGGCAGATAGAAGAGAAGCGGGTATTGCGGCGTTTGAAGATGTTAAGGAAGAAATCAAGCCCGATGTGATCCGTGAGAAAAAGGTGGAAATGTTCAAAGCCGAAATGGCCGGTAAAAGCGTTGAGGAACTTGCTGCCATGGAAGAGTTCACTATGAAAACAGCTTCCAATGTATCTGAGAAAAGACCTGCACTTCCGGGCGGAGCGAACGAACCATACGTAGTAGGTTATGCGATTAGTATGTCCAACGAAGGCGATGTAAGCGAACCGATCAAAGGAAATAGAGGCGTTTACGTGATTCAACTACAAGGAAAAGATTCTACTGAGCCAAGAGAAGAGTATCTAACCTTCCAAGACGAGCTCGAAGAGAATAGAGAATCTCAAATGAAGACTTATACCACCGGGGTATATAGAGCGCTGAAAGATATGGCTGACGTCAAAGACGAAAGAGCAAATTCATTTAGATAGGCCAAGATTTTTTGATTAGCCGGAAGCCCGAATCATTTACGTTTCGGGCTTTTTTTATCTCAATACGACCAACCTCTCCGTATCCAGCTTTAGCAGGATAAATAATAAAAGCGTGAAGCCCCACAACGAAGATCCTCCGTAACTGAAGAAGGGCAGGGGGATACCGATAACAGGCGCCAGTCCGATCGTCATACCCACATTGATCAACACGTGTAGAAAGAGAATACAGGCTACCGAATAGCCGTAGATACGCGTGAAGTTCGATCGTTGTCTTTCGGCAATGAAGATGATTCGAAGCATGAGCGCCAAGAAAACCAAGATTACGACGGAGCTGCCAATAAAACCCCATTCTTCGCCAATTGTGCAAAAGATGAAATCGGTACTTTGCATGGGAACATACTTGTACTTGGTCAGCGTTCCATCCAAATAACCTTTTCCCGAGAATCCCCCTGAACCGATTGCTGTTTTCGATTGCTTCACATTGTAACCGGCCCCCTGGGGGTCTTCAGCTAATCCGAGGAGGATGTTGATCCGAATTTTTTGGTGCGGCTCTAACACATTTTCGAATACTTGATCCAAAGTGCCGATGAACAGCAGACTACCCAATGCAGTTCCTATCAAGAGGATGTAATTTCTTCTTCTGAAACGAGGCAGGATAAATCGTTGAATAAAGAAAAAACCCAACACGGATAATACCACAATGAATACCATTAGCACGTATTGGCCACCGATCGAAGTTCCGAATAAATCCACTGAAGTGGCTTTTAGAAGCAGCGACAAAACCGCCAAAATCATGGCCAGTAGTCCAAGAAGCAGTATGTTTCCCGAGAGTCCCTCTCGATAAAGCACCAAAATGAAGGCGGTAAAAACCAGAACAGTTCCCGTATCGGGCTGTAAGAGTATGAGTAAGGCCGGAATGGCAATAATGGCCGACGCCTTTACCTTCGTACCGGTTTGCTCAATTTTGATGTTGACCTGACTCAAGTAGTATGCAAGCATTAATGCGGTGCCTAACTTTGCAAACTCACTGGGCTGGATTCCAAAGCTACCAAAGCCAAACCATGCTTTGGCCCCGTTCACTTCTTTTCCAAAAATCAATACCAACACCAATAACAAAGTGGTAACACCAAATATGACAGGTGCAGATCGTTTGATAAAAGCACCGTCGAAGAGCAATACGATGAGACCAATTACCCCCGAAGTGGCAATCCAGATGAACTGTTTCCCGTACTCCTGTGTCGAATCAAACATAGATGCATGTTCGGGGTTGTAACTTGCGGAGTAAATGTTGAACCACCCCATGACTGCCAGGGTAAGGAAAATACCAACGCTGATCCAATCGAGATTTTTTACGATATGTTGACCTCTTGCCATCCTGCTCCTAATTTAACAAGTAACCATCGAGCATACGCTGTTCTACTCGCGGTCTGCTTATGGTGTCCGTGAGATACTTTTCCATTACGAGACTATTGATAGGCGCGGCCCACGTCGATCCGTAGCCCACGTTTTCAACGTAAACGGCTACCGCGATTTTTGGGTCGTCTTTCGGTGCAAATGCGATGAATATCGAGTGGTCCTTTCCGTGTGGGTTTTGGGCCGTGCCCGTCTTTCCGCACACCTCGATTTCTTTGCTGAATCGCACTCCGCGACCCGTGCCTGACTCCACCACACGAAACATCCCTTCTACCACTTGCTCATGGTGTTCGATGTCAATTCCCGTATAATGTTTTTCAGTGTAAGTACTGTCGGTAATTGGGCGACCGTCTATTTCTTTGATCACGTGGGGAGTGTAAAACCAACCTCGATTCGCTAGAATGGCAGAGATATTGGCCATCTGTATGGGAGTGACTCCAAGCTCTCCCTGACCAATGGCCAAGGATATGATGGTGTGTCCATTCCATCTCTTCCGGCCGTAAAATTTGTCATAGTAAGTTGTCTTTGGAACAAATCCATCGATCTCGCTCGTCATATCTACATGTAGCTTACTTCCCAAGCCAAATTTCGACAGATGGTCTCTCCACTTTTGATAACCTTCTTCACTCGTAGGATACTTGTCTAAGATTCGTTTGAAGACATTGCAGTAATAGGCGTTGCAGCTCGTTTGTATCGAAAATTTTAAATCGACGGGAGATGAGTGAGCGTGGCAGCCAAGCCTTCTGCCGGCATAGTAATAACCGCCATTGCAGGAAAAACGGGTATTCGGATCAATCACTTCTTCTTGCAAACCGATTAAGCCCTGTATCAATTTAAATGTCGATCCCGGAGGATACCTCGCCATCAGTGCTCGATTAAACAGGGGTTTCATCGTGTCAGCACTGAGTTTTCCATAATTTTTCCCTCTGATTCGGCCTACCAGCAAGTTTGGATCGTAATTGGGATTGGTCACAATGCATAGAATTTCGCCTGTGGCAGGCTCTATTGCCACGACGCTACCTCTCTTATTTTTCATCAGCAATTCAGCATACTCCTGAAGTTCAAGGTCTATGGATGAGGTGATGTTTTCGCCGGCCCTGGCCAATGAATCGTATTTACCACCCGAGTAAGAGCTCCGTTCATTGTTGTGCACATCTACCAGTACCACTCGTTTACCTCTTTTCCCCCGAAGTACTTTCTCGTAAATGCTTTCCACTCCATTGGCGCCGATGTAGTCACCACGCTCGTAGTATGAATTTTTCTCGATGATCTTTGGTGTAACCTCGCTCACGTAGCCCATTGCATGCGCTGCTACAGCGCTAGGGTAGTTTCTTAGTGTTCTGGGTTGCCCGTAAAAACCCTTAAAGCGGTGTAAGTTTTCGGCGAGGTCAATGTATTCTGAGGCGGGAATTTGTTTGATTAATACCGAGGGTTTGTAGCGGCTGTAGTTGCGCGCTTTCTCAAACTGTTCATCAAAGGACTCACGGTCTATTCCCGCCAATGTGCAAAATGCCGCCGTATCGAAAGGCTCAACATCTCTCGGCAATACCATCAAGTCGTAAACGGGTGTATTGCTCACAATGATTTGACCATTCCGATCGTAAATTAAACCGCGCGATGGATATTCTGTAATGACCCTTTCCGAAGATTTGGTCGCGAGAACTTTCCAGCGATCATCCACTACTTGGATGTAAAATAGCCTGACGATAAAAATGATACCGACAACAAGAAAGATTAATAGGATGACAAATTTGCGACCCCCGAGGTTCATATAGCCGATGTTCGCTTTGAATTAAAGACTAAATATTGCGAGATTACCGCCAAGGTTAAAGTAAACGCCGAGCTTAAAATAACTCGCAATAAGGTAGTGAAGAAACCTTTGAATGAATAAACCTCAACGTAGAAAAGCCAAGAATGGTGTGCGAGAATCAAAACGGACGCATACTTTAAAAACCAAGAGAGACCTTGATCGGCCACCGTCGGTTGCTGACCGAACTCATATCCGTCTCGAGGTGCAATGGCCTTTAGGTAAACGGGGCGCAAAAAGGCTAGAAAAACACACGCCGATGCATGAATACCGAGGGTGTTGGTAAACATATCTATCGAAAGGCCCAGAACCAGTCCTAAGATTAATTCCAGCCATCGAGGAGTTTCCATTGGGAGCATCAACAAAAACAGGATGTACAAGTAGGGAATGGCCATGCCCTGCAACAAATTAATGTCATTGAGGATGAGCCCTTGCAGAAAAACAAGCAGTAAAAACCGACCGACGTTCCTAATTATCTCACTGACCATCTTCCTCGGTTATCATTTCTAGTTCGCGTTGTTCCTCCTTGAGAATGTTCTCAATCACATCCACGTATCGAAGTTTATTAAAGTCGACGGCGAGCTTTACACTTATTTCATGGAAGTTGCTGCCCTCGTTAACGGCAACTTCATCAACCTGACCAATAATAATCCCTTTCGGGTAAATAGCCGAGGCTCCACGGGTAACTACGGTATCGCCAACCATGACGTCAATATGTCTGGGCACGTCTATAAGGCTGGCATATTGGTAATCTCCACCATCCCATTTTAAGAGCCCGAAGTTTCCGGTTCGCTGAATTTCAGCACTGGCAATAAATTTCTGATTGATAATGGGAATTACGGTGCTAAAATGCTCCGAAACATTCTTTACCACCCCTACAAGTCCGTCTACTCCGAGAACGCCCATTTCGGGAACGATGCCTTCTCTCGATCCTTTGTTGATCGTAAGGTAGTTTAATTGTTTGTTGATGGAGCTATTCACGATTTGTGCCGACTTGTAGCGAAACTTCCTCTCTCGCAAGGTGTCGTTTATCATGACGAAATGCTCGTTTACACTGACAAAAGACTGGGGTATTTGATTTCTAAGCTCCTCATTTTCAGCTGAAAGTTCGTCGTTTACACGTTGGAGCTCGATGTATTCGGTAAGATTACTTTTCCAGGCAAACAAGGTGCCTACCAGCCGATTTGAAGAGTTGACAAAATTGGCTTGATGGAAGCTATTATTGGAATAGATCAGGTAAAAACAGAGTACTTGGAGCACTAAAAAAAAGAGGAAAATGTGGTATTTGACCAGAAAGCGAACAAAATTCCTCATCGATATTTACCCCTTACTTTAATCTCTCATTAAGAATTGGAAACGGTCAATGTTTTTCAAGGCAATACCCGTTCCCCGTGCTACAGCCCTCAATGGATCTTCCGCGATATGAACGGGTAGTTTCGTCTTCAATGAAATACGCTTGTCCAATCCGCGAAGCATCGAACCACCGCCCGCTAAGTAAATACCGGTTCGGTAGATGTCCGCAGAAAGCTCAGGCGGAGTTTGCTCCAATGCACTCAGAATCGCTTCTTCAATTTTTGAGATAGACTTATCCAGCGAGTGTGCTATTTCAGAATAGCTCACCTGAATTTCTTTTGGGATTCCCGTCATTAAGTCTCTACCTCTTACGGCAAAATCTTCCGGTGGATCATCCAGCTCCGGAAGAGAAGACCCTACTTCGATTTTAATCTGCTCGGCCGTGCGCTCACCGACCAAAATGTTGTGCTGACGGCGCATGTACTCTTCAATGTCTTTCGTGAATTCGTCTCCCGCGATGCGGATATTTTTGTCACAAACGATCCCGCCAAGGGCAATTACCGCAATTTCACTTGTACCTCCTCCGATGTCGATAATCATGTTTCCCATAGGCTCTTCCACGTCGATGCCGATACCGATTGCGGCTGCCATCGGCTCGTGAATCAGGTAAACTTCTTTGGCTCCTGCGTGCTCGGCAGAGTCACGTACGGCGCGTTTTTCAACTTCGGTAATTCCCGATGGGATACAAATGACCATTCGTAGAGAAGGTGTAAACCAAGATTTCCCGGGTTTGATCATTTTGATCATTCCGCGAATCATCGCCTCGGCTGCCTGGAAATCTGCAATTACACCATCTTTCAGCGGCCTTATGGTCTTGATATTTTCGTGGGTCTTCCCGTGCATTTGCTGGGCTTGCCGTCCAATGGCAATGACTTTTCCCGATGTACGGTCTTTGGCAACGATAGAGGGTTCGTCCACCACTACCTTGTCATTGTAAATGATCAAGGTATTAGCCGTTCCCAAGTCAATGGCTATCTCTTGCGTAAAAAAGCTAAACAGACCCATAGAAGGTTTCTTTCAAAGTTAATGCTTAAAGTGTCTTTTACCTGTAAATACCATCGAAATCTGGTTTTCGTTACAGTAATCGATAGAAAGTTGATCTTTTATTGAACCTCCCGGTTGTACCACCGATCTTATTCCGGCGTTGTGCGCAATTTCGACGCTATCGGGAAATGGAAAAAAGGCATCGGATGCCATCACGGCACCGTCCAAGCTCAGCTCAAAATTCCCCGCTTTTTCGATGGCCTGCTTCAAGGCATCAATCCTCGACGTCTGACCGGTTCCGCTTGCCAGCAATTGTCGGTTTTTTGCCAAAACAATGGTATTCGACTTCGTGTGCTTGCAAAGCTTCGAAGCAAAAACCAAGTCGTCCAGATCTTCTTTGGAAGGGCGCGTATTTGTTACAAATTCAAAATCATCTTTGCTGTCTGTAATCGCATCTTTGTCTTGCCACAAATAGCCATTCAAAGTGGTGCGGAGAATGTTTTTTGGCCATTCTACTTGCTTCTGCTTCAGCAGAATTCTGTTCTTTTTCGATTTGAGAATTTCCAAGGACGCTTCGTCAAAATCGGGTGCGATTACAACTTCACAAAATATCTTGTTGACTTCTTCAGCCGTATCGGCATCAATTGGCTTATTAGCAATGAGCACCCCACCGAAGGCAGAAACGGGATCTCCCGCGAGGGCGTCGACAAATGCCGATTTAAGATTTGACCGCACGGCCATACCGCAGGCATTATTGTGCTTGAGAATAGCAAAGGCGGGATCACCTTCTTGAAATTCGTTCATCAGCATTACCGCTGCATCAACATCCAAAAGGTTGTTGTAGGAAAGTTCTTTTCCGTGCAGCTGATCAAAGACCTCGTCCAAATCGCCGTAGAAACGCCCTCTTTGATGCGGGTTTTCTCCATAGCGAAGGGTTTTCCCTTTACCCGCACTTACTTTGAGCGCAGGCAAATCATCATCTTGGCTGAAGTAATTGTAAATCGCCGAGTCGTAGTGAGAAGAGATTTCAAAAGCTCTGGCGGCCATTCTCTTCCGATCGGCCATTTCAGATGCGGCGTCGTTGCGATTCAAAATGTCGAGAAGATCGCCGTAAGAATCTCGACTAGGAACGATCAGAACATCTTTGAAATTTTTAGCGGCAGCTCGAATCAATGAAATTCCACCGATATCGATTTTCTCAATGATGGCTTGCTCTTCTGCTCCGGAAGCGACGGTGTCTTCAAAAGGATAAAGGTCTACAATCACCAAATCTATTTCCGGGATAGCGTATTCTTCCAGTTGAGCAATGTCGCCTGCTTCTTCTCGTCTGCTCAAAATTCCGCCAAAAACTTTCGGGTGTAGCGTTTTTACTCGTCCACCCAGAATGCTAGGGTAGGCCGTTAAATCTTCTACAGCTTCCACTTCGGCTCCTTGCTCTCGAATAAATTTCTCCGTTCCTCCCGTGGAGTAAATGGTGACATTCAGTTCTTTAAGCTTAGCAATAACGGGTTCCAACCGATCTTTATGGAATACGGAAATAAGGGCAGATTTAATCGGCTTCAAGACAGGGTTTCTTTTGAACTTAGTACGTAATGCAATGTTAACAAGAAATGCCGTATCGAAGTCACTGTTGACGGGGCATTTGTAGCGTGTGTTAATAAAATGACCGCCCTGTTGATAACCTGATTTTTCTGATTTTTTACATGAACGGTTCGAGACTATCCGTTCGAGAGGTGTAATTTTGAGTCGGGTTTTTAATAGATCGACCTGTATGGCAAAGCTTAAAGTGTATGTGAGATTGATAAAAGAAGGCGTGGCCTTTGCAATTTCTGCATTGGTAGTCAATCGATTGAGGACGACACTTTCGTTACTGGGAATCACCATTGGGATCTTCGCCATTATCTCTGTTTTTACTTTGGTAGACAGCATGGAGCGGAGCGTGCGAAGCTCTTTCGAAAGCCTTGGTGATGATTCCATCTTCATTGAAAAAATGCCCTGGGGCCCGGAGGCAGGAGATGAGGAGTATGCCTGGTGGAAATACAGAAAGCGGCCTCAAGTGACCTACGACGAGGCCAAAGCGTTGAAGCAAAGAATGACCACCGCTGATGTCGTGAGCTTTTTTGGAGGCGCTTCGCGAAATGTGGAGTACAGAAACAGTTCTGCTGAGAATATTAGCGTAATTGCTTCCGCGGAAGGATTTGAGAACTTCATTACCGTCGATATTGGTGCAGGAAGAAACTTTACGTCAACTGAATTGAACTCGGGAAAAAGACTTTGTCTGCTGGGTTTTGATGTGGCACAGTCTCTTTTTGGTCTCGAAAATCCAATTGGTAAGAATATAAAAGTTGGAGGATTTCGGGCAACGGTTATTGGCGTTTTGGAAAAAGAAGGACAAAGCATGATCGGAGGAGGCGCGGATGAATGGGTGATTGTTCCCGTTACTTTCGGCCAAATGATCATGAATCTCGACGAGTCTAACACACAAATAACCATGAAGCCGAAGCAATTTGTTTCTCTCAAGGCTATGGAAGATGAAGCGATGATGCATATGCGCTCCATTCGAAAACTTCGCCCTTCCGAAGAAAAAAACTTTGCTTTGAATAAATCCAGTATGCTTAGCAATGGTCTCGATCAGGTCTTTGGTGTATTGACTTTGGTGGGATTAATCATTGGTGGGTTTTCCATACTCGTCGGCGGTTTCAGTATTGCCAATATTATGTTTGTCTCGGTGAAAGAAAGAACCAGCATTATTGGTATTCAGATGGCCCTTGGCGCTAAAAGAGGTTTTATCCTTTTCCAATTTCTCTTCGAGTCCGTATTCCTTTGTCTGATTGGCGGCGGAATCGGGCTGTTTGTTATATTTCTGGGTGGATTGGCTGCCTCAGCAATGACAGATTTTGACTTGAGTCTCACGCTGGAGAACGTCGCGATCGGCTTGGGGTCTTCCGTGGCCATTGGCCTGATTTCGGGGTTTATCCCTGCTTACACGGCCTCTCGCATGGTCCCTGTGGATGCCATCCGAAGTAACTAGGGCAATTCCCCTTCTGCCTTTTTTTATCGACTTATTATTTTCTGACCAAGATGTACGCTCAAATGGGCCTAATTTGGTAATTCCCTATATTTCGCTCGAAATGCAATAGTTCGCAACTCATTTAATCACTCGCTTGGTCTATGATCGTCAGGAAATACTTTAGGATAGATACCACCATCCGCTATTCGTGGAAGAATATTCTGTTTAGCTTGATTTGCAGTGGGCTAGCCCTGACCGTTCATGTATTTTGGGAGCAAAAACATTTGACAATCCCCATGGGAGTCGTAGCTATTTTGGGTACGGCTTTATCCATCATTCTAGGATTTAGAAATACCTCGGCTTATGAGCGTTGGTGGGAAGCGAGAAAGATATGGGGTGGCTTGGTGAATGAAAGTAGAACCTTTACACGACAAGCGCTAACAATTGTTGATCGAAAAGATGTAACTCCCGAATTATGGGAAAGTTGCTCGAGGATCGTTCGAACTCAAATTGCATTCGTTAATGCCCTGAGACTTCAATTAAGAGGCGGGTCAGATAATGGAGAATGGAGTAGTACCGTTGGGAAACACCTTGGGGAAGAGGACTATAATAATGTTTTGTCGAAGACCAATAAGGCTACCCACCTAGGCATGTTGATGGGTTTTGCAATCAAGGAATTAAATGCCCACGAAACGATGGATACCTTTAGTTATATCCAAATGGATGATACGCTCACTCGAATTACTGACCTACAAGGAAGAGCCGAACGCATTCGGGATACTCCGCTGCCCGTGCCCTACGACTACTACACAATGAGCTTTCTCGTGGTCTTCGTATTCTTTTTTCCTTTCGCTTTTGTCGAAACATTTATCGGAATGGGGGCGGTTTGGCTCGTTGTGCCCGTTACCGTCATCGTTAGTTGGATTTTTTACCAGATCTATGTGATTGGTCGAGTGATGTCTAAGCCTTTTGCCGGCTGGAAAACAGACGTTGCTATGACTGACATTTGCACCACGATTGAGATTGATCTGAAAGAAGTAATTGGTGATTCGGATATTCCCGAGAAGGTGAAGCCGAAAGGTGGAGCGTTGATGTAGTGTCGGTTTTGACAGGTTGATTTCAATTGGCTGGCTGTCGTCAGATATCTCCCCGAGTTCGGTCTTCAGGCTGTTCTGTAATTATTTCTTCAAGAAAAGGCTCCCGCAAACTGCTAAAAGCTAAACGCCACACCCAGCGACATAGCCCATTGGTTCGTTTTTGAATTCTGGGTATCGTATGTGAAACTTCCATCACTGCCAATTACCACGGTTTCAGGGTCGATGTAAGTTACCTCGCCTCCCGTTTGATTGTCGTAGCGAGCTTCTAGAAAAATTCCGGGGACAAGCTGATATTTTAATCCGATAGCCCAACCGGCTATAAATGTAAAGTCTCTTTCGGCGAGGTCGCCCGATGCTTGGTTCACATTGTCGAGCTGTAACTCTGACGTTACGCTGAAAGTTCTCATTCCGGCAAAAAGTTCGCCGTAAGGCCTGAACCGTCCGTCAAAAGGACGTAGCCTTCCGTGAAGTTGATAGGTATAAGCGTTTCCTCTTACGAAGAGGTCGCCGCGATCTCTCGTGGGTACCAAAACGTTTTGAATATTGACGGATTGACTTTGGCTGGAAAGGGAATTCCAAATAAAGCCGCCTCCGACTTCGATCGGCAGGTTTTGAATTGGAATGGAAAGAGCGGCAAAGATTCCGAATGGATTGCCTTCGTAACTTTCGCTGAATTCACCTTGTGGTACAACCAATTGAAATCCTCCTGAAAGTGTGAGGGATCGACGATTGACCGGCTCAAGAACAACTTGATTGCCCTGCTGAGCTAAAACGCTCCAAGGGAGTAATATGCAGAAAAGGACGACTAAGCTTCTCATAACCTTCATTTTGCTTGTATACGACAAACCGTGTGCCATAGGTTTTAATCTAAGGTAATCGATTCTACTTCAACGTGTAATGGTGAGAGCGCTTCTATGGCTTCTTCGATTGACCGAACGCCGAATTTTGATAATCTGAGCCCGTTTCCCTTCTCGTACATCTTATATCCGAGTGGATTATTCTTTATGAAGTCAAGCACTTTTGTAAAAGCGCTACTTTGGAAATAAGGCGATTCTGCATTTGAGACAAAGTTTCCGATCAGCTTTTCGCCTTTCAGATTTAGCTTTTCGAACCCTATTTCCTTCGCCATTCTGCGAAGGCGCAAGGCATCAAATAGGTCTTGTGTCTGAGCTGGTAAATCTCCGAAACGATCTTGCAATCTCTGTTTGTAATCTTCCAACTCAACTTCCGTCGATAGATTATCCAAATCGCGGTATATGCCGAGCCTTTCGGCAATATCGATCACGTAATCGTCGGGAATCAATATTTCTAAATCAGTTTCGAGTACGCAGTCCGATACGAACTCACCCGCCTTCTCCGTCTCTTTGTGGTAGAGTTCTTTGAACTCGTTTTCCTTGAGTTCGCGAACCGTTTCGTCCAATATTTTCTGGTACGTTTCGAAGCCGAGGTCGTTGATGAAGCCGCTTTGCTCGCCTCCCAAGAGGTTTCCCGCGCCGCGAATGTCGAGATCGCGCATGGCGATGTTCATCCCGCTTCCCAAATCACTGAACTGAGTCACCGCTTGCAATCTTTTTCGAGCTTCCGAAGAGAGCACGGATTGAGGTGGTGAAATCAAATAACAAAAAGCTTTCTTATTGCTTCGACCCACTCGTCCCCGTAGCTGATGCAAGTCGCTCAAGCCAAATTCATGGGCATTGTTGATGATCATTGTGTTGGCATTGGCAATGTCGATTCCCGATTCAATAATGGTCGTAGCGATGAGCACATCAAAAACTCCTTCGATGAAATCAGTCATGACCTTTTCCAGCTTTGGCCCGTCCATTTGGCCGTGACCAATTACGATTCGCGCGCCCGGCACCAATCGCTGGATCATTCCCGCAACTTCTTGAATATTCTGAATCTTGTTGTGTACGAAGAAGACTTGTCCGCCGCGGCTGATTTCGTAGCTCACCGCATCTCGAATCACTTCTTCATTAAGCGTGAAGAGTTCCGTTTGAACGGGGTACCGATTTGGTGGAGCAGTATTGATAATGCTTAAATCTCGTGCTCCCATCATCGAAAATTGGAGGGTTCGGGGTATCGGCGTGGCCGTCATCGTCAGGGTGTCGACGTTGGCCTTCATGTTTTTGAGCTTGTCTTTTACTCCCACCCCAAACTTCTGTTCCTCATCCACAATCAGCAATCCGAGATCCTTGAATTTCACTTTCTGACCAACTAGTTTGTGGGTGCCGATGATGATATCGATTTCGCCGGATGCAAGGGCTTTGAGTGTCTCAGTCTGCTTTTTTCCGCTCACAAAACGGTTCAATAAACCCACTCGTGCGGGAAAATCTTCCAATCGCTTTTTGAAGTTTTTGTAATGCTGTAAGGACAAAACGGTGGTGGGGACCAAGATCGCTACTTGCTTGCTGTCGCAAACCGCTTTGAACGCTGCGCGAATGGCGATTTCCGTTTTTCCGAACCCTACATCTCCGCAAACCAATCGGTCCATCGGTGAGGCGGATTCCATATCTTCCTTCACCGCTTGGGTGGCCTTCATCTGATCGGGTGTGTCCTCGTAAATAAAGGAAGCTTCCAATTCAGTTTGGAGGTAATTGTCGGGCGAAAAGGCGAATCCCTGCTTGGCTTTGCGCTTGGCGTATAGCTTGATCAGGTCGTAGGCAATTTCCTTTACCCGTTTCTTAGTCTTGGCTTTTGTCTTTTGCCAAGCGGCACTTCCCAGTTTGTTGACCGAAGGCTGATTGCCATCCTTGCCTGAGTATTTGCTAATGCGGTGCAAGGAGTGAATACTCACGTAAAGAATGTCGTTGTCGCGGTAAACCAGTCTGATCGCTTCTTGCTCTTTTCCGTTTACGTCGATTTTCTCGAGGCCCGAAAATTTCCCGACACCGTGATCGATGTGGGTTACGAAATCTCCCGGCTGAAGGCTGCTTAGCTCTTTTAGCGTAAGCGCCTCTTTGTTTTTCTTAAATCCTTCCTTCAGGTAGAATCGATGGTATCGCTCAAAAATCTGGTGGTCTGAGTAGCAACAGATTTGCAAATCCTTATCGATAAACCCTTCGGCAATTTCCGTTAGAATCGCGGTGAACTTCACCTTGGCATCGAGGTCTTCAAAGATTCGCTCGAGTCGCTCTATTTGTTTCTCGTTCGAGCTGAAGATGAAATTGGCGTATCCTTTCTCTTCATTTTCATGAAGATTTTTAATGAGCAGGTCAAAGTTCTTATTGAAGCTAGGCTGCGGTGCTTGATCGTAATCAAATTTCAAATCCGTGTCGGAGTAGCTCGTGCCGAATCCTATTTTACGGTAGGTATCACTTTTTCTTTCGAAGGTTTCGCCGCTGATGTAAAGGTCTTCTGGCGGAAGCCGCTTGAGCTGGGATTTCAGCTTGGTAAATTGCTTTTCGGCTACGCCAAAGAGGTGGTCGAGTCGATCGGAAATCAAAGCGTCATCTTTTGACCAAATGGCCGTTTCATTTCCGATAAAATCGAGAAAGCTCTCGCGCGACTCGAGCATCGAAGTGTGCTGAATATTCGGGATGACGGTAAAACTGCGAGCCGTTTTGGTCGAGAGCTGGGTGACCGGATCAAACTGACGCAGGGATTCCACATCATCACCGAAAAACTCGATTCGGTAAGGGAAGTCTTCCCCAAAAGAGTAGACGTCAACTATTCCACCTCTAATCGAGAATTGACCGGGCTCATACACGAAATCCACGCGGTGAAATTCGTATTCGGTCAGCACTTCGTTCAAAAATTCAATACTGTAAGACTTACCGACTTGTACCTTGAATGTGTGGCTGCCCAATTGCTTTCGGGTAACGACATTTTCGGCCAGCGCGTCGGGATAGGTTACAATGGCGCAAGGTTTTTTCCCTTTGCCTGAAATAGTCTTCAAAACCTCTGCGCGAAGGACGATGTTCGAATTATCCGTATTCTCGATTTCGTAAGGAACGCGAAAGCTTTCGGGGTAGAATACGGATATAAATTCTTTGCCTTCAAACTTCTGAAGGTCGTTCAGAAAATAAGCTGCTTCTTCCTTATCGTTGAATATGAAAAGATGATCTCTGCCGCTTTCTTTGATAATGGCCTGTGCCAAAAAAGCGAGCCCCGATCCTACTAGTCCGCGCACGGCAAGTCGTGCACTTTCTGTTTTGAGTGCGGTTGAAATAGTGAGCGTTTTGGGGCTCTCCGTGTAATTTTTCGCGAGTTCGCTTATGTTCATACTTCAGTCCTCGCTTTCACAGGGCTATGCTCTCTCATAAATGCTTCGGCATTTTCTACCATTTTCTTTGATCCGATAAATAGGGGCGTCCGCTGGTGAAGGTGCTCCGGTTCAATCTCCATGATGCGCCTTTCCCCATCCGATGCTTTTCCGCCGGCTTGCTCAACAAGAAAAGCCAAGGGAATGTTTTCGTACATCAGCCTGAGTTTTCCTTGCGGATTGGCTCCCGTTTGGGGATAAATGTATATCCCACCTTTGATGAGGTTTCGGTGAAAGTCTGCTACCAATGAACCAATGTATCTGCTCGTGTAAGGTCGATTGGATTCTTCGTCTTCTTCCTGACAGTGCTTGATGTACTTCTTCACTCCCTCGGGAAATTGCTTGTAATTTCCTTCGTTGATGGAATAAATGCTTCCGTCTTCGGGTATTTTCATGTTCGGATGCGAAAGACAAAAAACGCCGATCGAAGTATCGAGGGTAAATCCGTTAACTCCGTTTCCCGTACTGAAAACGAGCATGGTAGATGAGCCATAGATCACATATCCACCCGCTACCAAATCGACACCCGGCTGAAGAAAGTCTTCCAGATTGGCGACGGTGCCCGGTTTACTTTTTCTTCGGTAGATGGAAAAAATCGTCCCGATACTTACGTTCACATCGATGTTTGAGGAGCCATCGAGCGGATCCATGAGTACCACGTATTTTCCCCAAGTGGCTTCACCTTTTTCAAAGGCAATGAAATCTTCGTTTTCTTCAGAGCCGATTCCGCATACTTCTTGCTGTGCCTTGAGAGCTGCAATCATTTTTTCATTGGCGTATACATCCAACTTTTGCTGCTGTTCGCCTTGGATATTCTCTTCGCCGGCGGCACCGAGAATGTCGTCCATAAGGCCGGCCTTATTTACTTCGCGATTAACCACTTTAGCCGCCAGGCGAATGGCACTTAATAAACGGGATAATTCTCCCTTTGCAAAAGGGAAGTCGGATTGGCGCTCAATGACAAATTCTCCGAGCGTAGTTAGTTTACTCATGGTGGTTTTCAGTAGGTGTACAAATATGAGGATTTTTCGATGGAAAAGCCACGTTTAGACCCACCTAAGCGCGATCAGATTTGAAAAAAGCTTTCCTTTGTTTCTATGAAAAGTGAAGTGATAATCCGAGATGCCCGCCCCGATGATATTCCTCAGGTTTATGCTTTGATTATGGAATTGGCCATCTTTGAAAAGGCACCCGATGAAGTTGAGCTAACCGATGATCAGCTATTGGAGGATAGTTTTGGAGAAAACCCTATTCTGGAAATAATTGTCGCCGAGAAGGAAGACCTAATCCTCGGAGCGGCGATGTTTTACGAGAAATACAGCACTTGGAAAGGCAGAGCCGTTCATCTGGAAGACTTTGTTGTGAAAGAATCCGAGCGGAGAAAGGGAATCGGAGCCATGCTTTTCGAAGAGGTCATGCGAATCGCCAAAGAGCGGAACTATTCGAGAATGGATTGGCAAGTACTCGATTGGAACGAAACAGCCATTGCCTTTTACAAAAAATACGGCGCCAATTTAACCACCGAGTGGGTGGATGGTAGATTTACCAGAGAAGAACTGCAAAGTAGATAAGAGATGAAAGTTTTCAAATTCGGAGGAGCATCGGTTAAAGATGTCGCGGGAGTGCAAAACGTGGCGAAGATTATTGAAAGCCATCCTGCCAATCATTTGGTAGTGGTGGTTTCGGCGATGGGAAAAATGACCAATGCCTTCGAAAGATTAGTGGATGCTTACGCGAGTGGTAGCGATGAAATGGTAACTCAACTCGCCGAGATCCGCGGTTACCATGAGGCAATCGCTTCGGGTCTCGATGGCGCCAATGAGATCAAAAACGCCCTCGATCCCGTTTTCAGTCAATTGGAGTCCAGACTTCAACGCTCACCCTCGGATAATTTCGATTTTGACTACGATCAAATTGTGGGTTTCGGAGAGGTATTATCTACCACCATCATAGCCCATCACCTCAATTCGAAGGGATTGAATTGCCATTGGGCCGATGCGCGAAGAATGATCAGAACCGATTCGACCTACCGAGAGGCAAAAGTGGATTGGGGGAAAACTACTGAACTGGCAAAGGCAGAGTGGGAGAGGGTTGCCCCCAATGGCAAAGGCAAAAGGCTCATGTTGACCCAAGGGTTTCTGGGTCATACGGCCGAGCTCAACGTGACCACGTTGGGGCGAGAAGGTTCCGACTTTAGTGCAGCTATCCTGGCCTATGTCCTGGAAGGCGAGAATGTCACCATTTGGAAAGATGTACCCGGTGTGCTTAACGCCGACCCGAAGTATTTTTCTGATGCCGAACTCTTAAAGAGAATCAGCTACCGAGAAGCGATAGAGCTGGCTTACTACGGTGCTTCGGTGATTCACCCCAAGACGATC
>JGI12210J13797_10576535_pt1 | contig 28801 bp, 17 predicted proteins | sample ElkSlonscriptome_3_FD_13797 | JGI IMG/M metagenome (IMG submission 13797) | reverse complement strand
GTGATCTTCGAGAGCTCAACCTTTACATGAATCCACTGGCGCTTGATGATAACCTGCAAGTGCTGGCAGGGCTGAGTTCGTTGCGGGAAATCGGCCTCGGGCATCTGGATGAGATCACCAACCTCGATTTTCTCGCCAATAACCTCTATTTACAGGAGCTGAAAGCGAGTTGGACGGATAAACTCGTATCCATTGAGGCCCTGCGACCCATGCTATGCCTGCAGCTGGTCGATATTCGGGACTCCCAAGTGACCGATCTATCTCCGCTGACGGGAAAACCGACCATCGAAACCATCAACCTCTCCGGCACACCCGTCACGGACCTATCTGCCTTGAAAGGCCTGGTGAGCCTTGAAGATCTGGACGTCTCGGAGACCGCTATTCAAGATCTCAGCAAGCTGCCGTTTCTGCCTAATCTCCAAAGCCTGAACCTCGAAGAGACACCGGTGACAGATCTGAGTCCGCTTGTCGAACGAACCCCCCGCCTTCAATCGATCAATCTCCGAGAGGTTGAGGTAACAGACTTTGAGCCGCTCTTCGAACTTCTCGAGTTGGAAAAGATCGTTTTAGACCGTGATGCCGATCCCGCCCTCGCTGAGAGATTGCGCCAGCGACTCCCGTTTTGAGGATCTCCCGGTAAGGCATTTCGATCGCGGAGAGCGCGTCCGGGCACCGACCGGCAAGGCGGCTTTCTTTCCGGGGGCTCCTTTATACGACTTGTCTTCGCTGCGCGACGCCGGGGCATCCTCCTACGTCCCGCGAACCTTCTATCGCCAATTCGCGGGACTACGGCGGACAGGTCTAAGCGGAGCGCAGCGACATAGTTGATCACTTTCTTTATCAACTTAAAATCGACAATTCCTCTACGAAGAGGCGCGCGTGCGCTGCGGTGTAGGATGTCTGGGGCGGATGTGGACCCGATGGAGTGTAAATGAGGGGAGACTAGTCTTTCAGGGATGGATCGAGCGATTTCGCGAGTTTGGAATCGTGATTCACTTTTTCGAGCACCAGATCGCTTAGGTCTGAGCGCTGTGCTTCGGGGATGGCTTCCAAAGCGGTGTCCAATGAATCATGGGCGGATTCGGGGATGTTTCCCGATATTCCTTTCAAGATGGACTGAAAGGCGTCGGTGGCATCCGAAGTGGCTGGTTCATCTGCCAGATTCGTCGCGTCCCGCAACCACAAAGCGCCCGCACGGAGTTGCGCTAAACGATTTTTTGCGTTCTCGGAATCGGCCTGTTGGATGTGGTGTAAGGTTTTTTCGCGGAGATCGAGAATGACTTCGGGATCGGCTTCTAGCCGGACGAGCAGTTCTGTCAGAACCAGGATCTCGAGAAGATCTTGTGGTTCAATCGGGGCGTTCATAGACTGGAGCAGGCTTTCGATTTTCGTTGGCCAATCGTCGGCCTGAATGGAATTCGAGGCGTTTAATAATAATTCCACATAGAGGTCTTGGTTCGGGTCCTTGGACTCCAACGCACTCCAAGCCGTCAACAAGTCTTCGTTGATGGATTCTGGACGAGGCAGTGACAGGAAGGGGAGTAACGGGTGGCGGATTCGGCCGCCCTTCCATTCACCCTGGGTGAGGGTTTCTTCGAAATCGTCATTCATTCCAAGCTGCGATTCCTTTTCATTAAACAACAGGGCGCGCAGGGCGATCTCCAGTTCCTCAGCTTTGGCGGGGTGATCGCTTTGTGTGGCGGCATAAAGCAGTTTCGCTTGGAAATTGAGCCGATTGTCGTAGCCGCCCCGCTCGAGGAACGGACGCATGCGTTCACCGGCCGCCAACTGCAAACCGGGCCGATCGTCCAACGCGTCGAAAGTTTTTTGGGCATGCCGGGACAATCGCCACATTTTCGGGAGTGCAACCAGTGGATTCGGCGTGGCTACAGCTGCTTGAGCATAGAGGTCGGCCAGCTGCAACGGTTGTCCTGCGCGTTCGGCCACCTCGATCAACCAGTCGCCATGATAATCAAGCGCGGTGAGCGGCTCGACTCCTGCGCTGTCCAGAATCTCGGCGGCTTCCTCGGACGAGAGCGTCGCAGGCTCCCGATCGTGTCGGGTCATAGCCAGTTTCTTCAACCATTCGCCGTAGGCCCAACCTTCGACTTCATAGACGGCGAATCCAGCGATCTCGGAACCGGAATCGATTTTCCAGATGGCGGGCACGAGACTCTTGGCTTCCAGATAAGGAATCCAGAAGGTATGAGAAGGGAGTGAAGGAACTACCCGGGTAAACAGCATCCAATCGCCGGGAAGCTCCTCTTCTTTCGACAAGATCATAGCCAAGTTGCGGGCGTTGCTCGCTGTGGACGCCTGATAAGTCGTCATCACCTGCGCATAGCCGGTGCCTGTTCGTTTGATCCAGCATTGGGAGATATAACATTTGCCAGGTTCCACCGGAAATTCAGGGCCGACATAATGGAGAAACGGGGAACGCGACTCGAGTTCGAATGCGGGCGAGCCATCGGGTGCTAGGCCGGCAGGGATGACCTCTTGTAAATCGAGCGGTGTTTGGCCGGTTGTTAGGAGTTCTAGCAAACCATCGCCCGGGTCTGGAAATAGGCGTTTCCCTTGAATCACTGGGTAGACCGGTCCAGGCACTGGGGAGCCTTCGACGATGGCGATTGCTTGTAGGAATCCATTGTTGTGGGGAAGAACGGCTTGAATTTTTCCTGTGGCCTCGGCGCCTTGTCGCGTGGCGATCTTTGTCATCTGGTCCGGCATAGCGCCGAACCACCATTCGATCTGTTCTTGTCCGGGGATGGTTTCTATTAGGGGGTCTTCGGTGACGACAATAGCGGCATCAAAATCACCGCTTGATTCATCGATGAGTCGCTCGCCCCATTGGAACATGACTTGGGTGGCGCCATCGTTCGATTCATCTTGAGTAATCCATGTGATCGGCCAAAGAGTGGAAATATCGCCTTCGCGCACGGCCAACCGGCGTTCTAGGCGTTCGAGGGTTTCGCGAATTTTTGAGGCGTTCAGGCGTGGATTCACGGAAGCTAATTCTTCGAGCTTTCGGAGATGGCGCGGATTCTCTTCGGCCGTCACCAGGGCGACTAAGTCCTGGGTTCGGGAGGTTGGTAAATGATAATCGGCGAAAGCCAAGGCATCGAACTCGGCCTCCACCCAAAGTCGAGCCCATTCATCGGTTTGTTGCGGCTCATTTTTCCAGACTTCATGGAGGAGTTGAGTCAGGCTGCGATGACGTCGCAGCCGATCGCGCTGTTCGCTCAGATGACGGGTCCAAACCAGTTGACGCCAAGTCTCGGGTGTAGGATGGCCCGACGCTATTTTTAACAGCAGGGCTTCATCCCGCATGGTCAGGGGGACTTTACGATCCAGTCGGGAAGCTTCCCAGCTTTTCATGGCCGCGACAGGATCTTCTTCGGCCAACCACCAAGCTTTCAGGAATAGCCGGGCGGTGTCTGAAACGGGTTCGGAAAAGGGTGTTTCCAGCAGCTTAGTCCACTTGGTTGACCAGTTGTGATCTCGAATGATGCCGAACAATTGATCGAAATTTTCATGATCATGAGCGACTCGGAAAAAGCTTTTGATTGTCTCAATGTCGTGCTGGTCCTGATCGAACCCGATGGTCTCGAGGATTTCGGTAAACTCGAGTTCTTCCCCTTGCTGAAACCGCGCTTGCAACTGAGCCGAAGAGGCCGCCGCGGCGTAACTGGCCGGTAAATGGTTTCGGTCAAGACCCAGAACCCAGTCAACCGCTTCAGCTGGCGCATCGGGTTGCGTCGCGAAAGCGAGTAGAACGCTAAACGCTTGTCTGCTAACCGTCGGCTTGTCCTGATTAAGAGGATTTGAGATAAATAAGTTAGGCGAATTGAGAAAGGTAAACAGCTCCGGCAGTCGGCCAACGGCTTGGTAGGTTTCGAGGAGATCTTCCAACCGAACGGATAGGGTCCACAAAGGGTTTGCGCGTAGCGCTTGAAAATAGAGATCGGCCGCCTGTTCCGGGGAATCCGCTTGCTTGGCTTGATCGAGCAGTTGGCCAGCGGTTGACCCCCAACCTGCGGGTAAGACGATGACTTGCAGGTCGCTCGCCTCTATCCCAAATAGATACTCCGAATTCGATCGATTGTTCGCCCGCAACGAGAGTTGCGCAACGAGATCAAGCGCGTCCCCTTCGAGGGTCCTTGCATTGTAACCGCGGATTCTTTCTGGAACATAGAGAGCAAAAATTGGCTCCCAAAGCATGTCGGCATTTAGGTAATCATGCTGAACGCGATGCATCGGTTTGCCTTCGGCTGCCACCGTCAATGCCAGGGATATTGAATATTGGCTGGATTCGAACCAACCGATTATGGCCACGCCTTGCCCTGGTTTCAGTTCGAGGTCAGCAAGCTGTAGATGGATTTCCTGTTCGGGAAGTTCGGCATCGAAAGCAAAAGCCTCACCCCAAACTCCCTGAATCGAGGTCAACGCCTTACGCCACTCGGAGTTCCGTTCTTGAAGGGAAGAAGCTGACATGGGTTGCGGCTTACTGAGTGCATAGATAGAAAAGCCGGAACGGTGTTTGACTCCATCTTCACCGGTCCAAGTGGCTTGGATCAATCCCAGCGGATTAGATTCCTGACCGAGTTTCTCGAGGTGCGGGGTGAGATCGATGTCTCGGTTGCCGGACGGGTCGGGATTTTGGATCGTTGCGACCGGGACCATTGCGAGTGGGTTGGGGCCGGCCAGAAGTTCAAGTTGCTGGATGGGGGTATCGAACTCTTGATCTTGGGTGTTCGCCCAACGGCCGTCTTTTTCTTCGCTCGAAACAAAGATTCTGTCGGTTTGCCAATGAATGCGGATTCGCTTTTTGCCGAGCGGTTGTGCTGCCGTCCGGACCGTGAGCTGCGTCGGTTGATCCGTGGTATCGAGGAGCAGTTCCAACTTCTCCCAGCGCCGCCGCATTGAGACGCTTTGCTTCATCTGTTTCACTTGACTCGTAGAGTTGAGGGCTAGAACCATTTGGCGTGCTTCATCGGCAAATGGCGAACGGGCTAGCATTTGCATTTGATCGAAGAATTCGGCGCGAAAGATATAATTCTGAAGGTTCACCCCATTTTGCAGCAAGGGAGCGAGTAGTGTGTCTCGAACGTAGGCGGCCACCTTAGGATCATCGGCCAGAGGGATGAGCATCGGACCGATTTCGTGCAACAGTTCCCATGCCGCATGGTTGCTGAGGGCTTGCGCTTGCGAAACTTCGCCCTCGAGCAGGGCAGGGATGATTGTTGCCTGCGATTCATGCTCAGCGAGCGCGATGATGGCAGTTAATAATAGTTGTGAGTTGATTGGGGTCTCGTCTTTCTCGAGAAAGTTCGCCCAGCGTGTTTCAAGCTCGGGTTCATCCGCGAACGTGCGAATAATGAGGCTAGCGATGGATTCCTGGTCCTCTTTTTGAAATTTATCGAGCCATTCCGGGTAGAGCCCGGCTTGTTCGGTAAGTCGAGTGTAAGTGTTGAGCTGATCTAGCCATTCTGTCAGACCGTGTGACCTCCGGAGCAGGTAGGCGGCTGTATGGGAGCCGCGCTGATCGAGCGCGTCTAGAAAGAGCTGGAGATGTTTTTTGGCGTTCGCTTGTTCGTCTAATGCGATTTGAACGGAGGCTACTTCATTAATGAGCGATAAATCCAGGTTGGCTGAGTCAGCTTCCTCAAGGGCGCGCAGCAATAAGGCAAGTTGTTGATCACGGTCACCAATCTCTCCCATCCGGGCGCCGGTGACATGGAACAGCTGGCTGAGTCCGCTATGATAAGTGAGAAGAGATTTGAGAAACACCTGGCGTAGTTGCAGGGAAGACCGTTTCAGCAAGGCGGCGGCGAGCCGTTCTACGACTTCTTGGTTCGTTTCGAGATCGAGATTTTGGACGTTACTCCGGATCTGGTGAAGTTGAAATCCCGCAACCAATTCTGGACGCTTTTCTAGGCAGGCCACGAATAGCGGCGTCATTTCGTTGCTCAAGCCGCATCGATTGAGAATTTGCATGGCTTGAATCAGATCGTGCCGGGTGAATTCCGGGCGAAAAACAGCCGCTTGCACCAGTTCCGGGATTCGTTCGCGATCACGATTCATTTCTAATTCGGCTTGGCGCAATCGGAGGGCGACCTGATCCGGTTGGCCTTCAATCGCTTGTTCTAATTCGAATTGGTAGTTTTGAAGTCGATTGATATTCGCGAGTTGTTGGAGCGAATGCTGTCGCAGATTCCAGCCGTGATGGTCGTTCTGATTCGGCAACGGCGATTGGAGAATTTGAATAGCCAAACGTTCCAGCGCATCGTTCCGTTCTTCTTGTTGGAGTTGTTGCAGATAGGCTTGGCGTGGATCCTGCCGCGATTGGTATTGCCTGGAAGGGGAACGGTGCAGGGTTTGGAACTGTTGTTGCGCCGCCTGATTCATCCCGGCCTGTTGCATCAACTGCCCCAGGGTTTGGGTGATCATTTGGGCGTGGTTGCCTTTGGATAGGGCGGTGAGCCGTTTTTCGACCTCCTCCTTTTGCTCGGCTTTCATGAGCAACCGAATGCGTCGGATCTCGCGGGTAAGAGAGTCTTCCGCCGGTTGCAGCGGTGTGGCATCGATGATGGCTAATGCTTTGTGAGGCTGATCGGAAATTTCATAAGTTTCGAACAATAACATGGCGAGTTCCGGACTGGGATGGGTGGCATAGACCGCTTCCGCGCGTTGAAAAGCAGCGTCGCTGTCTTCCAACCATAATTGGTAGAACTGGGCGGAGTCCCATTTCGACCATTCTGGGTCCTGGTCGACCATGGCATCGAAAAAGGAGTTCCTGCGATCCTTGTTCAATTGGTATTTTAGATGGTGATACTGGTTCCAAGGTAAGCGAGGATCGCCGATGGTAGGCGCATCACGCTCTTGCAGGAGAGGGCTGAAAATCTGACGAGCACCGTGAAAGCTATAGACATACGGTTGCAGGCCGCCGGGGAACTTCAAGCCCTCCTTCATTTCCATGGCGCTCGTCAACCAATGCAAAGCTTTCGTTTCCTGACCTAAATTCCAATAACTCGCAAAGAGTTGTGTGGCCAGGTTGCGGCGGGCTACTTCATTGATGGTATCGGATGATGTCTCGAAGAGCTTTTCGGCCAAGCGCTCGGCCGTATCCATCTGGTTTGCCTCAATGGCCATACTGGCTAAAGCAAACTGCACTTCGGGCGAATCGTGGCGGTCGGGATGGTTCCAATAGTAATCGAGCACCCGTTTCGCACCTTCTCTATCGTCGACGGATTTTGGTGGGTCGGGTGCCTCCTGACTTTTCACCGGGCTGGTTAGTTCCAGGGTGTAAGCGCGTTCGGGATCTAATTGGCGAATCCGGTCGAGGAACTTGGGCGCGAGATCTTGCCAGGCCCTCTCCTGCTGGATGACGTTCAAGAGACGAACATCCAAGGCGATATTCTCAGCTGGTGAAGCGAGATGCTCCTCGAGCCACTCCTTGCGATATTCTTTTTCGGGCAGGTTGAAAGCGCGCGCCAGATGTTCGCGTTCGTCCGGGGCCAATCCATGGCGATCGACCACTTGCCGGAAGCGTTTCACGAAGGCTTCGACTTGACCGGTTGTTTTGGCGAGCGTGGCCAGAGTGAACAAGGCTTGGAGCCGAGCTTCCATGGCGGCGGGGAGTGCGGTGCTCCCTTGTCTTCTTCCGAGAGGGTGAATCGATGAAAAGCTGGATTGGCCCAACCGGTAAAGCGCTTGCTGGCTCTCGCGGGCGAGCTGGATTAAGAGGGTGTTGATGTTGGGATTTAGGCCTTGGCGGTAACCTCGGTTATAAGGTGTTGGGAGATTCGGGTTCTGAGGTGCCGCATTCTCTAACGCTTCCCAGACGTTAGCGAATTCGACCGTATCGACGATGCTCCAAAGTCGAGCGGTTGCGGCTTGCCATTGGTCGGCTTGCATTTCCAGCCGCGCCAATTCCCATAAATTTTCAGGGGTGCGCTCCGCGGTGAGCGCGAGGACCTCCAATATCTCGTGCAGTTCTTCCGTCCAGCCAGCATGCGCCAGCTCGACGAAGACATCGCCCCAAGCGGGCAGATCCTCGGCGATCTCGGTTCGAAGCGCCTCCAGGCGTTCGAGGGCGTCTTCTTTCCGGCCCATCTGGATGATCCGTTTTACTTGTGCCGCCTTGTTAATTGCTGAAGGTTGTAATTCGACCAGGCGTTCCGAAAGCCGGATGACCTCGTCTTTGTCACCGGACCATTCCGCGATTTGCAACAAGCGCTCAACCGCATCGGGCTCTTGCGGGTTTTCTCCCAGCACCTTGAGCAATTCACGGTGGGCGGCTGTGTAGTCTTTCATCTCGAGATAGATCTCGGCGAGATAAACGCCATAATAACTGCCTGTCTCCTCGGCCGCTTGACGTTCTTTTAACTTGGCGATTAAGGGGTCGATGCGACCTGCTAACATCGAGAGATCGACTAGTTGACGAAAGTAAGCCATTCGTGTCGACTTCTTCGATTCCGATTGAAACATCTCATCGAGCAACGCCAAGGCTTCCGGTAACCGGTCTTCCATTTGGTAAAGGCTAACCAATTTGCGTTTTGCCCAGTTCGGATCGCTTAGATGCCGGATCCCGGAATAGAGGAGCGTCTCGGCCTCCGAAAACGCCTCGTTGGCGAAGGCGATTCTAATATAATCCTGGTAAAGCGCCGGATTTGTTGGGTTCTGATCGATTAATTCTTTTAAGGCAGCCATGGCTTCAGTGAAATGACCGAGGTCCGCTTGGAGAATGGCGGCTTCACGCAGGAGCTGGTTGCGGAGGCGAGGCGTTTCCTCAGCTAGTTCCCGAAGGATTTCCACCCGGGTGCCAAGCGACTCGAATGCCTCCAAATACTGGACCCGCAACTGAACAGCATCCATCGGGTCGAGGGTCGACAAGAGAGGTTGCATCACGGCGGCCGCTGCTGGTTTTTCTTCGTTCGCGACAGCTAGCTCGAATAGCAGGAGTTGTTCGGCCAAAGGAAGTGAGGCTGGATTCTCGGAAAATCGTTGCTGCAACGCTTCGTAATGGGCTTTTTTCTCTTCCTGATATTCGAGCAGCATGGCGTATTGTTGAACGGCGAACTGCACGGTTTGCAGGTTGGGAGCGGCTTTCACGAATCGAGGGAAAAGTTCCGCCATACGATCGAGGTCTTCCGAGAGACGGGCTTGTTGCCAGGCCCGAGTGAGTAAGCTGAAATTGTCAGGGAACAAATTCAGGGCTTCGACCAGGAACCGATTCGCCGTTGGCTCTTGATCTAGCCGCGCCAGAACGCGAAGGAGGGTCAGGTAGTTCTCGGCCGTCGCTCGATTGTCCGCGATGAGCGGTGTCAAGATGGCGTCGCCTGTCTGGACATCATCGTTTTCATAGGCCTCTTGAGCCAACCAAGTGCGGGCTTCGATATCTTCGGGCGCCACCTCCAGGACACGGCGCCAAGTTTGGTGCGCTTTTTCTTGGAATTCGTGATCACTGAGGATTCTGGCGAGTTGCGCGATCGCGGCAGGATCCATGCTGTCGCTCGGGGCGATCCGATTCCAAACGGATAGAGCCGACGCGCGTGCTGCTGGATCTTCATTATCCTCGAATTGTTTCCAATGATAGATCCCGAGATTCTTCAGGACCTCGATGGAGGGTTCGCCTTGATTGGCGAGCGGTTCGAGAACTTCAATGGCGGCTGAGAAGTTTCCGAGTTCGGCCTGTAACATGGCCAGCTCGGTGCGCAGGTCGGGATTTTCCGGCGCCAGTTGCAACGCTTGATCGAGGTGCGCGAGCGCATCCTGAAACCGGCCGAGGTCCCAGAGCAGATCACTGATTTCTTGACGGGATTGATAGTCTTTCGGGTCCTTTTCCAGCCGGTTCTCGAGATGAGCGAGCAAGCCAGGAAGGTCGTCGCGACTGCGGAAGAGGCGGTCGAGTTGCGAGCGGATCTCGCGGGCTCGCCAGCTATTGGGCAAGACGCGTTGCAGGGCGGCTTCGTAGAGCTCGGCGGCCGTCTCGACATCGTTCGCGGCTGCCTCGACATCAGCCAGGCGCAATTGGGCGTCCAGACGTTGTGCCGGCGTTCGGTCCGGCAATTCGGCCAGTCGTTGAAAGACTTCACGCGCGCGATCATAGGCGGTAGCGGCAAGAAACGCCTCCCCGGCATCTTCCAGGACGAAGGGATCATTGGGCGATTCATCCACGGCAGCATCCCAAACGGCGACAGCTTCTTCTTCACGAAAGGAACGTTGCAAGACCAGGGCCAAGGCTCGCCGGATGCGGGATTGATCGATCGCGGGCAGATCTAAGATCTCCAAGATTCGGCGATAATGGGCAGCCGCGGCCTTGAGATCTCCTTCGCTGCTCTCGAGTGCAGCCAGGGCGCGAAGAGCGGGCAAGGGATTCTCCATCATGTCCGCGGCTTGCGTGAGAGCGATGCGCGCGGTGTCGGGCTGATCCCGGTGTTCAGCGAGCAGCCCAAGCAGAAGGTTATAGGCGGCGGCATGCGTTTCGTCGGTAGCCGCGGCCTCGGTCCAGCGGCGTTGGAGGAGTTCGATCCCGGGTCCGTCATGGCGGAACCAATCGGTCACCCGATCAAAGGCGGCGCCCGGCCCAGGATTCTGGATGAGGTAGGTTTCGAAGCGATTGACCGGATCCGGCAACGGCTCGAGAGCCGGCAAGGAGGGGAGGAAGATGAAAGCGGAAAGCAACAACGTCCATGTCGACGTTCGAAAGCAAGAAAACCCTGAATACATACGGGTTCTCATGACAGAATCGCAGCGCTCCGTCAGTCGAAAAGCGAGGGATCCGATTTCGAGCAGGACATGGGAGCTGGTGCCCGACCGTCTGCCATTTATCGAAACCGTTGGGGTCAAATCTTAAAGACCAAACTAATCTGGCATCGATCCCCTTTGGATTGGGTATCGATGCGATCTGCCCGGACGCTGGAAAGGTATCCGCTCAGGCCAGCGGCGAAATTTTGTTCCTCGACCAACTCGCCTCGTGGGCGTGCATTCGCGGAAAGAGAAGGCAGCACGCCATTGTAAAAAAGGTCGACTTTGACGTCGAACCCATCGAACCCGGCGCGGACTTCCGAGGATTCTTCCAGATTCGAGGGGCCCAATTGCTGCAGCAGATCTTCCACCACCTCGACGACATGGTTGCGCTCGTCAGCCGGTAGTTTCCAAGCAATCGCTTGCTGGGTGAAAAAGGGCCGGAACCCTTTTGCGTCGGCGTCGTCTTGGAGTTTTAAAACGGTGAATTGCCAGCGACCGATCATGAAAAGCGCATTCATCAGAACCGCCGTGAGGACGGCGACCGAGATGGGGGAATTGGTGAACTGACGGACCATCGGCGGCACCGCTTCGAAGAAATTGGGAAAGACCAGCACACCGGCGCCGAGCATGACGGAAAAGCCGACGACCAAGGTGGAACGCAGGTCCAGCGGACGGCTACTGGCCACCTGCACGCCGGCTACGAACATCATAGAGCCATTGAAGAAAAGTGCCGCGCCCATTACCGGCTTCGGCATCTGCACAATGAACATCGCCACCATCGGCAAACAGGCGAGCAGGATGGCGAACCCAGCGACATACCACGCGATGACGCGGCTCGTGACCCCGGTCGTCTTCTGCACACCCACGAGGCTGGGGCTCGCTGCCGCGGCCGCAGTGCCGAGTAATCCGCAGCTGATACAGCCGAGGCCATCAGCAAGGACGCCGCGTTCGAGTCGATTGACGTCACTCTTTTTCCAATCGGCATCATTCAACTGCTCGCAGGTCGTGAGAATTCCCACCGTGCGAATGCCATTCGCCAGGGACGCGATGAGGAAGGGCACAAGAATCTCGGGGGAGAAGGAAAACGAGGCGCCTTGAAAACTAGGAAAGGCAATGACAGGGAGGCTGGCGACTCGATCCAGGTCGTCCATCGTCAACACGCCGAAAACCGAAGCGGCCAGATAACCGCTAATGATGCCGATCAGCGAACAAAGCATTTTGGGCAAGCCGCGTCCCCACACAGCGAAGGCAATGATCGGGATCAGGGTGGCCAAAGCCACGAAGGCAACCGGGCGGAAGGTATGTTTGCTGATTAAATGAGCGTCGAACACCACGGCCATGCCGATATGGCAGAGTTCCATGGCGACCGCCATTAAGATCACTCCTGAAACCACGGCTGGGAAGATCTTGCGCAACCCGCGGATGAGTCGTGAAAAAAAGACCTGAAACGTCCCCGCAATAATCGTCATGCCAGCCACGAGCGGGATGCCGCCCATCGTGACGGCGGCGAGACTTGCCGGCAGGTAAGTGGCGGTCATGACGGGTGGTAACAGGAAGCCGGAACCGACGTGCCGGGTGCGGAGCGCCTGCAGGATGGTCATGATCCCGATGGCGAGTAATCCGCGCCCCATCGCGGATTGGGCGTCTGCTTCGGATTCATTGCCTGCATTGACCAGAATAGCCACGAGCACGAGCGTCGGACAGATCACGGCGACGTGTTGGAGCGCCACGAGTAAGCACCTTAGCGGCGGCGGTTTGTCATCGAGGGCATGAATCAATTCCGGTGGTCGTGTTGCCATCGGACTGCACTTGAGTCTGATGCAGAGCGAAATGCCAGCACGTTCTTTCCCTGCTGCCCAAGCACGAAAGTGGTGCGAGAGGGCGGCTCGATGTTTGCCTGAATCGCTTCCCTTGACGGCATGGCCGGAACACGCTTCGATGAAGCTCGTCCTTCTGCTGATCATGTCCGTGAGCTACCAAGTTTTTGCCCGAAAATATCGTCCTCAGACCTTTGCTGAGGTCGTAGGGCAGGGTCATGTCACTCGCACGCTGGCCAACGCGATCAAGAAGGATCGACTGGCTCACGCTTATCTTTTTGTCGGCCCGCGTGGCACCGGAAAAACGAGCACCGCTCGGATCCTGGCCAAAGCGCTCAATTGTCAGCAGGGACCGACCATCGAGCCGTGCGGGGTTTGCGATGCCTGCCAGGATATTGCCTCGGGACGCTCACTCGACGTCCTGGAAATCGACGGCGCTAGTAATAATAACGTCGATGATATTCGTGAGCTGCGCGAAAACGTGGCTTACGCTCCGCCCTCCGGCAAATTCCGGATCTACATCATTGATGAGGTCCACATGCTGACCCCGCAGGCTTTCAATGCGCTCTTGAAGACCCTCGAAGAGCCGCCGCCGCATGTGAAATTCATTTTCGCCACGACCGATGTGCAGAAAGTGTTGCCGACCATTCTCAGCCGGTGTCAGCGATTTGATCTTCGGAAAATTCCTTCCGCTTTGATCGCTGCGCATCTCATGAAGATTGCTAAGAACGAGCAATTCGAGCTGGACGTAGAAGCGGCGGACGTTGTGGCCCGGGGCGCCGATGGGGGATTGCGCGATGCGGAATCGATGCTCGACCAATTGGTCGCCTTTTGTGGCAACTCGATCAGTAAACAGGATGCTCTTGATGTCTTTGGGTTGACGGGGCTCGACACCGTGGCGCGCTTGGGAGAAGCGATTTTTCAAGCCGACACCCGTGCCGCTTTAGCCGAGTTGCACGAGGTGGAGACCAGCGGTCGTGATCTGATGCGGTTGACCGCCGATTTCATCGTCTTTCTGCGGAATCTCCTCGTTTACAAAGCGAATCCCGAGGGGCTAGGTGATGAGGGGAGCGAATTATTGCTCGAACATCTCGAACGCATTGCCCCAGTGGTCAGTGCCGAGCGGTTGATCGAGTTGATCGATCTGTTCGCCGACGCCGAAGGCCGCATGAAGTGGGCGAGCAAACGGCAGCTGCACCTGGAAGTCGCGGTGATTCGCGCTTGCGAACTGGCTCAGGTCAGCACGATGAATGATCTGCTCTTGGCTTTGAAAGATCTGCGCGAAGGGAAGGAACCCCGAGCCCCGCAAGCCGCATCCGTTCCGCCCTCCGCACGCGCCGCCGAAGCCAAACGGGCCACCCCGGATAAACCCGCGCCGGCCCCGGTTCCCGATACGCCATTACCGAAATCGGCGACTTCGAACGCCCCGACTCAACCCAAACCCGAACCTCGCCCTGCCTCGCCGGAACCTGAGCCGGTGATCCGACCTGAACCGGAACCGGCGACTCCACCTCAACCCGAACCGGAACCGGTGAACCCACCGGAATCGGAAACCAAAACCGAGGAAGTTTCCTTAGCCGAGGCGCCCGCCCCATCGACTCCGGAACCTGCCCCCGCCCAGCCCGAACCCGCCGCCAAGCTGCCGGAACCGGAACCGGAACCGAAGCCCGAACCTGAGATACAGCAGGAATCCGAGTCGGCGGCCCCGCACACGCCTGGCGCCGGCCCTCTTGATCCCGTCTGGTTTTGGCAACATTTTTTGAGCGAATTGAGCCGGCAAAAACCGCTCACTGCTTCCTGTGCGAACCAAGGGGCGTTGCTCGATCTCGGTGACGGTCAGTTCACCATCGGTTTCCCGGCGGAAAGCCGGTTCCTAGCGGATCGGCTCGTCTCGAGCGCGGAAAAAGCGGTGTTGCAAACCATTGCGACGGATGTGGCCGGCCGTCCCATGTTAGTGCATATCGAAGTGAAAGATGGACTCGAAATCAGTCCGGTCGAACTCTCCGAGATGCAGGCGGACACCGGCGAAGGGGCTCCAAAAAATCTTTCGCTCGAAGAATTTAAGAACGATCCTGCCATGCAGAAAGCCCTCGCGCTTTTTGGTGGTGAGATCGAATCCATCCAAACCAAATCGTCCACGTCATGAATATTCAGAAATTAATGAAACAAGCGCAGCAAATGCAGGCCAAAGCTGCGAAGATGCAAGAAGAACTGGCTGAAAAAACTCTCGAAGCTTCCGTGGGCGGCGGGAAAGTGACCGTCGTAGCCAATGGCGCCGGTGACGTCATCTCGATCAAAATCGCGAAGGAAGTCGTTGACCCGGAAGATACCGAGATGCTGGAAGATCTCGTCTTGAGCGGTGTGCAGCAAGCCATCGGCGACGCCAAAAAAATGGCGAACGACGAGATGGGCAAGCTCGGCTCCGGCATGGGATTGCCCGGGATGGGAATGTAGTCGTCAGCGTGTTGAGGCCGGGCGGATGTCCCGGTATGGGCGTTTTGGGATTCGAGCTCGCCTCAGTGCTGACTGCAGTAAGGCTCCCGCCTAATCCGCTACTAACACGCGCCAGACCTGTTCCGCCATAAAGAGATGACCTGCCCCATTGGGATGCACCGGTTCCGGACAAAACACATCGGGATGATGATGCCGGAGTTGCTCCTGAAAACAGGCTTGGAGATTCAAAAATCGTGCGCCATGCTTCTGCGCTAATCGCTCCACGACACTCACGTATTCCGGCAAAATCGCCGCTACTTTGGCCCGGTAAGAATCGGTCGTCGTATCATGGCTCAAATAAAACGGGCTGATCAGTAATAGCTTGGTCTCGGGCAATTCCTGCCGTGTCAGGCTGAGTAACTCATCATAAATGCCTTCGAACCCGGCTGGATTCAGAAACGCTCGCGCTTCCTGACAAAGTGCCTGATTCAGATCGTTGATTCCGATTTTCACCGAAAGCACATCTGGTCGATGGGTCAACACATCGTCGTGCCAGCGGCTGCGGAGATTGTCGATGCAGTTGCCTCCAATCCCGCGGTTCAGGATCTGGACCGGCACATCGGGTTGGCGGAATAGCTGGAGGTCATGAAAAAATTTCACGTATCCGCGGCCGAGCGGCGCGTAAAGCGGATCGCGTCTGCCGCAATCCGTGATGCTGTCGCCGATGAAAAGAATCTTTTGCTGAGGAGTAAAGCGCATGCCGGAAAATTCTGGAGCGGCGCAGAAAATTAGCGAGCGGAAATTCAGCAAAAATCAATCGATTCTGGCGTTGATCCAAGGGGTTAACTCGTCCAACACCCGGCCGGCATCGTAATCGTGGAGCAAGAGATGGTAGCTGTCGGGATAAAGCTGTAAATTCACATTCGGCGAACCAATTGCTCGCGCGAATGATTCGACCTGAGCTGGCTCGATGAAGAGGTCTTTCCCGGCGTAAGCGATATAAACCGGCCGGTTAAGCTGTGCGGCGGCGGTCGATGATGCCTCGATCATCCGGGTCAACCCGCCGACGAAACGCAAGGAGAGTTCGCTCAACCGGTGCGGCGCTTGATCGAGGCGCTGCTGATAGGCGTCGTCCCGAGTCATTCGGGGTTTCTCCGCCTGCCGGGCCGCGACCTGATCGACCTTCGTCCGATAGCCAGGAGCGACCGTGGTCAATGTCCGGAAAAGCAGTCGTTGCCATGGGGCAATTTCGAATTTTAAATCGACCACTGGTGAGAAGAGGATCACCGCGCGGACCGAGTCGGGGACGGTCGTTCGCGCGTGCCGATGCACGAGCAGCATGGCCCCCATGCTTTCGCCGGCTTCCACGATCGGCAGATTCGGATGCCGCTCGCTCACGTATCGGGTGAAATCTTCGAAGTCATCGACCACCACCTGGAAGTCGCGGTGATTACCCCGCCGCGCCAGTTTGGGATCGTGCCCTTGCGAGCGAAGGTAAGGGGAGTAAACGGCGTATCCCAAGGGAACGAGATGATCGGCTAGCGGTTCGAAATCATCCGCGGCACCGCTTAATCCATGAAAGGCGACCAGCACCGCTTTGGGTGGGGCTGACGGAAGCCAGGCGCGGTAAGGAAAGTTTTCGCCGTCGCGGGTGCGGTATGTTGGATCAGTCGCTTGGTCGTGCATGAGGTGCGAGGCAGTTGGCGGGTCGGGAGTCGCGCAACCCATCCCGCTGCCGAGCAGGCTGACGGCGATAAGTCGTAGAATCCAGAAACGCATGAAGGTACCCTGATTGCTTTACGCTCGCGAACGGGTGGACGGTCGGGCCGCGCCCTGATTTTCATAATCTGACGTGGCCAATTTCGAGAAAATCGGCGACCGTGCCTCGTGCAATCGAAAGTCGAGCATTTAATCGGTCAAATCAACGAAGTCATCATCGGAAAACCGGAAGCGATTCGGTTGGCTGTGGCCTGTCTGCTGGCCAAAGGGCACCTCTTGATTGAGGATATTCCCGGTGTTGGAAAAACCACGCTCTCGCAATCGCTCGCCCGCGCTTCCGGTCTGGAATTCCAACGGATCCAATTCACCAGCGATCTGTTGCCGGCCGATATTCTCGGCAACTCGATTTACGACTCGAACAGTAACAAATTCATTTTTCATCCCGGCCCCATTTTTTCTGAAGTGGTCCTGATCGACGAGATCAATCGGGCGACACCGAAAACGCAAAGCGCGCTGCTGGAGGTGATGGAAGAGGCGCAAGTTTCGGTCGACGGCCGCTCGTATCCGTTGCCGCAACCGTTCTTCGTGGTGGCTACGCAGAACCCGCGGGAACAGGTCGGCACCTTTCCCCTGCCGGAATCGCAGCTCGACCGGTTCATGATGCGCATCCGCATCGGTTACCCCGATCGCCAGAGTGAACGGGCGGTCTTGATCGGCGAACGGCGGCAGAAACTCATGTCGCAAATTGAGCCGCTCATGAATGCGGAAGCGCTCCGTGAGGTGCAGGACCAGGTCGAGCGGGTGGAAGTCGGCGATCAGGTGCTCGAATATTTGCAAAATCTGCTCGAGAACAGCCGGGAACAACACCAGTATGGCTTATCGCCCCGAGCTGGTCTTGCCTTGCTCCGGGCTGCGCGTGCCTGGGCATTCCTCGAACAACGGCATGTGGTATGGCCGGAAGATTTGCAACGGCTAGCGGCACCAGTCATGGGGCACCGCTTATCCGGCGAATCCGGCTCCGACATCGCGACTCAGATTGTCCAGGCTGTGGAGGTGCCGGTGTGAGGCGAGGCAATGATCGAGTCCGTCCCCAAGGTCAGCTCCGGCTTGAACCAGCCGGCACGCTGCTCATTTATCTCCTAGTCCTGGCCGGGTTCTGGTATGCGGGCATCAGCCAGAATAATAGCATGGCCTATCTGCTCTGCTTCTTTCTCTTCTCGATCGGCGTCGTTTCGTTGCTGATCGGTTACCGCAATGTGCAGGGCTTGCAGGTGCGGATTCTCGGCGGGGGCGAGGGGTTCGCCGATGCGCCGCTCCCCTTGCGATTATCGGTGGCGAACCATTCGCCTCGAACTACCTTTGGCATTCGTCTCGATGTCGGGCAGGGCGGTGTGAAAGAGAGTTTTGCTTCTGTTGAAATCGACGAATTACAATCGGACGATCAACAGACCGCGGAGACCTCGATCCGATTACCGCGCGGCTTGCATCCGCTTCATCGGGTGGAGGTCAGCTCCATTTTTCCTCTTGGGTTGCTACGCTGGAAACGGGTGATGAATCCGGGCATGGAACTCGTGGTCTATCCCGAACGGTGTGGCGGCGAACCGTTGCCTCTGCGCGATACCAGCGGAGGGGCGAGCCATTCCTCCGTGAAAACGACCGGCGACGATTTCTGCGGGTGGCGCGATTATCGGGAAGGCGATTCGAGTCGGCACGTCGATTGGAAGGCCGTGGCTCGCGGGCAGCCCTGGTTGGTGAAAGAATTCGAGGGGGACGCCGATTGCGAGGTCGCTCTGGAGTGGGAGCAGGTGGGCGTGACCGATCAGGAACAACGTTTGTCGCAGATGGCGCGTTGGATAGACGAATGTGGCCGACGGCAACTGGCTTTTTCCCTCCGCACCCCGCGGCTTTCCCTCCGCCGCGCGCTGGGCGAATCGCATCGACGGGAAGCGCTCCGGCATTTGGCGACCTGGCCGCAAATCAACCCGGGAGATCCTCAGCGATGAGTCGCGGAGTAGCCGCCGGCGAAATGATCGGCCCAAGAGCGCTGATCTGGCTCGGGCTGGGCGTGGTGCTCGCTTGTTTACCACTCGCGTTTTACCTCCCGATTTGGCTGCCGCTCTGGACGACGGGCATGGCGATCTGGCGATTGCGACTCGGTTTGCGCCAACAGGCGTTGCCGCCGCTCGCCGTTCGCTTGGCGTTATTCGTCGGCGGCCTCGCGCTGGTGGTCGGCACGCAGGGCACGATGTTCGGGTCCGACGCGGCGGTGGCGTTGCTCTCGGTCCTGGTCGGTCTCAAACTGATCGAGCTCCGAACGATGCGCGATTATCTCGTGGCGATGTTCGTCGGGTTTTTCGTGATCTTGAGTTTTTGTTTCTATGATAGCTCGCTTGGCACGATGCTCTACGCTTTCTTACCGGCGACCTGCCTTCTGGCCGGGGTCTGGCAGGTCAGCAGCGGTCGGCAGTCGCAGATGCGTTGGATGAAAGCCGTCGGAGGCGCCCTCCGCATGATGGCGCTCGCTTTCCCGCTCACGTTGGTTCTTTTCATTTTCTTTCCTCGGGTGCATGGAAATTTCGTTCAATTCGGGGCGAGCCAATTTGGCGTGACTGGCTTCTCGGATCAGGTCTACCCGGGCAGCCTGGCTCGACTGACTCTTTCCGAAGAATTAGCGTTCCGGGTCGAGATGCAAGCCGGGTTGCCGGAGCCGGAAAATCGATACTGGCGAGGCGTCGCGCTGTTGGAATGTAAAGGCTTGATTTGGGAACGAGGCAAGCAGCGAGCAGAAGGATCCCGGTTCCTGGTGCCGAACAAGGAAGTGGCCTGGCAACGGTTCACACTCGAACCGCACAATCGGAAGTGGCTGTTCGCGCTCGATCGGCCGGTCGTGGTGCCGGGCAACGACACTATGTATGCCACGCAAACCTTCGAAAACGAACGGAAAGTGCGGCGGGTAAAACATTATTGGGCTGGTTCCAGCATGGTCCGGCTGCCTTCGTTGACCAAGAAACCCGAAGATTTGCAGGCGGCCTTGGCCGTAGATTTTCAACCAAGCGAACCCGTGCTGGCATTAGTCGCCCGGTTGCGCGAAGAGACCGGAGGCGATCCGCGGGCGCTGATCCGCGAGGTGTTGGCCATGTTCGAAGCCGATTTCGAATACACACTGAGTCCCGGACAATATCGCGGCGACGATCCGGTGGCAGAATTTCTTTTCGATCGGCGTGTCGGATTTTGCGAACATTTCGCGGCTGCTTTTGGCACATTGATGCGGCTTTCTGGTGTCCCGAGCCGGCTGGTTGTCGGCTATCAAGGAGGACGCTTGAATCGGCATGGTGGTTACCTCCAAGTCCGCCAGAGCGACGCGCATGCTTGGACGGAAGTCTGGCTGGAATCTGAGGGTTGGGTACGAATCGATCCAACCTCAGCCGTGGCGCCGGGCCGTTTGCAATATGGCATGGAAGCGTTTGCTGAGGGCGGCACCGGTCCCGAGGGTTCCGGCACGCAAGCCTCAGCCGCGAATCGTGGTGCACAAATGAGTTGGCTCCAGGATTTTTCCCGTAGCCTGGGGGAAGGCTGGGATAATCTGAATTACCAATGGATTTTGTTGGTGGTCGAGTTCGACGGCGATGAACAGCGCGCTTTGCTACGGCAGTTGGGCGCGAAACGCGGCATGGAATGGGTCTGGGGCTTGGTGACCCTCGTTTTGGGAGGACTTTTCGTCATCGGACTCATCGCGCTCTTCCTGCTGCGGCGCCGACGAAAAGGGGATGCGGTGAGTCGTCTCGCTGAAAGATTCGTGCGGGAACTGCGTCCGTTGGCTGGCGAACGGCCGCGATGGGAACCGCTCTCCCGTTACATGGAGCGTGCCGGGCCATTTCTACCATCGGACGCCGCGGAGACTGGACGGAAATTCGTCCTTGAACATGCGCATGTGCGGTATGGTTCGGCGGCAAGCGAGCGGGGTGCCGATCGATTGAAAACCTTGCTTAGCGAATTGAAGAATCAATTGCCGAAGGGAAAAAACCGATCGTGAGCCGGAGGATCAGACTCGCCCAGCTTTGGCCCTCATCCTCGGGTCCTTGACAGGGCGTGCCCCGGCATTTTGATTGCTCGTATGAGGAATCATTTTCTCAAAGGCAACAGCCAGGCTCTACCGCTCGCTAGCCTCTTGCTCGGGCTGCTATTCACGGCTTGCAACCCATCCAGCCAGCCAGAGGAAAAACCGGTCGAGGTGCCAAATCCCTGGACCTCGGGGCTAACAGCTGGCCGTGTCGACTTTATCGATCTCAATTCCGATTATGGGGAATACTGGAGCTGGTCGGATCGGCAACCCGAGCAGACCGCCGTAGTCGATCGGGCGCTGCGGCAAAACTTCATCGCTGGTCAACGCGACGCGGGGTCGATGGTGACACTCGATACCCTTCGGTTCACGTCGGATAACCTGGACTGGCTCGGGACCGCCTTTCCCGACGTCGAGATTCAGAACGTTGAAGCGCAACGAATTGATTGGGGGTGGCAGAGCTATGACGGTGTGGTCGTGACCGGCGCTTCGGGTGAACATCCCTTTCGGGCTGAGCTGGCCGAAGCCATCCCCGGCATCGGGCTCGCGCGCTTTTCTATTCATGATCAGCAGACGGGTCAGCAACACGAATTCGAGCTGGCCGCCATCGCCGATCGCGAAGAGCGACTGGTGGAGAATGGTTGGAATTATCGTGGCACATCGGCTCGAGTGCTGTTCGAAGATCCCGACTGTTGGCCGCTTTACCAGCTCGTGCGGCGGATGCTCGAGCAGCGACCGGAGGTGGCCTTGCCCGTGCAGTTGGAGGAAGGCTCGGCCGAGCTTGGTTGGGGTGCGCAAGGCCGGTTGCTCGCCTCGATGGGCTATTTCGATGAGTTAACAATCAACGTCTTTACGGGCCAGGCAGCTTCTCAGGAAAAAGCGGCAGCGATCACCGGTCTGCGGGTGGTGAAACAACAACAGGGCTTCGACCGGATGCCTCATCAATACCAGGTTGATTTCTGGTTTGCCGATACCGCCCACGAACCGGAGATAAATGGCCAAACCAGTTTCCATATCCAGGAACTGCCGGAGGAGAACCGCTGGCTCATCGAGAATTGGCAGATCGAACGTGGGGAGGAGACCATTAATATCCTCGACCAGATGTATGTGCAGGCGGCCGAGGAACGCACCCGCGAATTTTACGACCGTTTTTTCGAGGCGGACCAGGCGATCACAAGAAGCAATTTCTCCGACATCCACCAACAATCGAGCGAGCGACTGTTGAAAATGCCCGACCCAACCGAAGATCCGCATTATGCGAAATTTGAGGTCAACCCAATGACCGGGTTTCCGATGGCCTCAGCCACCCGTTTCGAAGTCGGCGAAGGCAAACTCCTCGACAAATCCTTCAACCGGTCGAACGCTAGCTGGCGCCGCACGTTCGAGGTGCCCGTCACGGTATTCGCCGAGGATGCCATGGTGACCCTTCTTGTGAATCTCGTCAGTAGTTCGGGCTCGCGAAATCAGGAATATTGGTTGCCGCAAATCGATGATTTCAAAGTGCCTGGGGGAGGAGCTCCGAGTTATCTCGATCAGTTACGGGAGCGGTGAGGGGAAATGTGTTTCCGAGCGGGCTTGACTTCCCCTAGGGCTCTCGGCGATTGCTAGCCGTTGTGCAGGACCCCACCTGGTATTATGCAGTCGGATCGGAAGCCGTCGGCCCGGTTAGCCAAGCCGATTTGTTGCGTCTGGTTGGCCGGGGCGAAATCACGATCAATACCTATGTCTACGAGGAAGGCATGGAGGATTGGGCGACCCTCAAGGATGCGATGAGCGATTATTTGCCCGAGGAATTGACGGAAACGCCAGCCCCTCCGGCCCCGCCAGCCACCAGCACGTCCCCAACACCCGCGTCCGCTCAGAAACCAGCCGAACCGGCCCTTGATCCGGCTCAAAAAGAGAGCGCCTCCGAAGCGAGCAATCTGGTCGAGTGTGCGAAGTGTCATCAGATGTTTTCGGCCGGAATGATGGTGGAGAAGAATGGGTTCAAAATTTGCGCGCTCTGCAACCGGCTCGGCCCGGTGCGCTAGCTCGCAGGCCGCATTGAAGCTGGATGCGACTGATCGCGCGAAAGGTGCCGCCCGGATCGCTCGTTTGTCGCACCTCGCCCTGTGACGCCATGCCCTTCGGTCAATGCACGCCTCGTAACCGACCCGCGCTCACGCGTTTCGGGGGAGGGGTTGCGATCGCATCGGGGTGGGGCCAGGCCAACCAAACCGCGTCCAGGCGAAACAACGGAAACCCCGAATTTTCCCCTGTTCAGTTGCTCGTTCCGGGCTAGGGTGGACGCTCTATGCATGATCCCCGATTCGATCAACTGGCTCGCGTTCTCGTCAGTCACTCGCTCGACCTGCAACCGAATGAACGGGCGCTCATCGAACTCTTTGATGTGCCCTACGAGATGGGAATTTGCCTGGTCCGGGCTATCCGGGAAGCCGGCGGTATCCCCTTTGTGCAACTGCACAATGGGCGTCTCTCCCGCGAGTTGCTCCACGATTCGACCGAGCCTCAATATTCCATTCTGTCCGAGATCGAACTGAATCGGATCAAACAAATGGATTGTTACGTGGCGTTGCGCGGGTCGCACAACATCACCGAACTCTCCGATGTCCCAGGTGATCAGATGAAAATGGCGATGTCGCTCATGCGACCGGTGCTCGATTACCGCATTCGCAAAACCCGTTGGGTCGTTCTGCGCTGGCCGACGGCTTCCATGGCGCAACAAGCCGGGATGAGCACCGAACAGTTCGAGGATTTTTATTTCAAAGTTTGCACCCTCGATTACAGCCGAATGACGCCCGGCATGGAAGTGCTCAAGCAATGGATGGAGAAAACCGAGCGCGTCCATATCAAAGGGCCGGGCACGGATCTGCGGTTCAGCATCCAAGGCATCCCCGCGATCACCTGCGGCGGCAAACATAACATCCCCGACGGCGAAGTCTTTACCTGTCCGGTCCGCGAATCGGTGGAAGGCCATGTGAGCTATAATGCTCCGACCGTCTATCGCGGCGTGAATTTCGACGGCATCCGGTTGACGTTCGATAAAGGACGCATCGTTGATGCCGAATCGAATAATACCGAGCGGCTCAACCAAATTCTCGATTCCGATGAGGGCGCGCGTTATATCGGCGAGTTTTCGCTCGGCTTCCATCCGCATATTGAATCGCCGATGCGCGACATTCTGTTCGACGAAAAAATTGCCGGTTCCTTCCATTTCACGCCTGGCCAAGCTTACGAGGAAGCCGATAATGGCAACCGCAGCCAAGTCCATTGGGATATGGTCTGTATCCAACGGCCGGAATATGGTGGGGGCGAAGTCTGGTTCGACGATACTTTGATTCGGAAAGATGGCCGGTTCATCGTGGAAGGGTTGGATCAGTTAAACCCGGAACGTCTGAAATAATCTGAATCTCTCGCCGTTGTGATGCGCACACTCGACCGGTATGTCGTCCGAGAGATACTGGCCGCCACGCTTATTGCTGTGGTGGTGCTGAGTGTGGTGCTGGTATTGGGCAATATCTCCCGCCGTTTAATGGAGTTGCTGGTCAATCACCAGGTGCCGGCGGAGTTGATCCTGAGCTTCATCGCTTACGTCCTGCCATTTTCTCTCACCTACACGATTCCTTGGGGGTTCCTCACTGCGGTGCTGATTGTGTTCAGCCGGATGTCGGCCGATCATGAGATCACCGCCATGCGCACCAGCGGGATCAGCCTGGGCCGAATTGCGTTGCCGGTGATGGGAACCGCCGTCGTGCTCTGCGGGATTTGTCTTTGGATCAATCTCTCCGTGGCGCCCGCGGCTCAGCAAACCATGCGCAATGTGCTCTTCGATATTGCGGTCAAGAATCCGTTGGCGCTGTTCGCCAGTGATCAAACCATCGAGGAATTCCCCGGGCGCCGCATTTATATCGGACAACGGGAAGGCGGCACCCTATCGAACATTCAGGTGTTCGAACTCGACGAAGAGAACCGGCCAATCCGAGTCATGCATGCTCAGCGCGGACGGATCGAGGCGGATCTCGAGGAGGAGCGGATTCTGTTGCACCTCGAAGAGGCGCTTTACGAGGAACGGGATCGGCAACATCCGGATGACCTGCGCAAGATCCGCCACGGGATCACCGGGTCGGGAACCTTTCCGGTATCCTTGCAGGAACTGCAGGAACAGGCCAAATCGACCGCCGCTTTAAGCGATATGACCTTGGACGAATTGCAGAACAAGATGGTAGGCGAATCTTCTCCGGAAGCTAGCAGCGCGGTCCGGACCGAAATCAGTAAACGGTTTTCTTCCGCCTTCGCCTCGCTCGCTTTCGCCATGGTCGGGGTGCCGCTGGCGGTTTCTGTGGGGCGCCGCGAAACTTCGGTCAGTTTCGGGATCGGTCTGGGCGTGGCCTTTGCTTACTTCGGATTCCTCATCTTCGCCGAAAGCCAGGGAGCCAACCCCGCTCTGCGTCCCGAGTGGATCGCCTGGGTGCCGAATTTGGTCTTTCTGATTCTTGGCCTTTGCTTATTCGCTTGGAGACGACGGGCATGACGATGTTGCGACTCGATGTGACCCCTGCCGCCACCTCCGCCAAGCATACCGGGGTGGAACGAATCATTCGCGGGCTCGCCCGTGGCCGGGAGGGGTGGAAAGCGGAGCCGGTGGTCTGGGATAGGCACCGCGCCCGATATCGGCCGCTCACCAATAGCGAAAAACGCATGCTCGATGATCCCTTCCACAACCGCCCGGCGCAGGAGGCGAAGCCGGAAGGGGGGAAATGGTCATTCGTTGCCAAGCGCCTCGGTCAGGCTTGGTCTTCCGGGGTGCAACCACCGATCACTTGGCCGGAACAACCTGGCGGCTGGCATTTGATTCCGCTGAACTTCCTTGATGCCCGCGTCGCCTGGTTACAAACGCCGACGCCCGGCTGGCGGAAGGCGGTGCTTTGTCATGACATTATACCGTGGGAAGAAGCTATGCGTGAAGGGTTGGAAAATGCGCGGCGGGTTCCTTTCGCGCATTTCGTCACAGCACTCACCAAGGCGGACGCCGTCATTTGCAGCACCGCACACACGCAAGATCGGTTGCGGGAGGCGTGGGAGAAGCTCGATCTGAAGCCGGCGCCGACCGAGGTGTTACATTTGCCACTCGACCCCGCACCGGCCCCGGAGCCCATGCCCGCGAATGAACCGCCCAGCATCCTTTTCGTCAGCAGTGTAACGAGTCGGAAGAATCACGAAGGACTTCTAGCCGCTTCCGAAATCTTGTGGAAGAAAGGGGAACAATTCCGGCTGATCCTCATCGGACGAACCGGGAAAGGCATGGAAGGCATGGCGCAGCGCATCGAACAAGTATCGGCCCGTCGCCCATTGCAATGGCGGCGGCATGTGAATGAGCAAGAGCTCGAGCAGGCTTATCGGGAGGCGTTGTTCACCGTCTTTCCCTCATTGCAGGAAGGTTTCGGACTCCCGATTCAGGAAAGTCTGCTGCGGGGGCGCCCGGTGATCTGCGCGGATTTCGGTGCCATGAACGAGGTGGCCGGGGCGGGCGGCACCCTCCGCATCAATGTCGCTGATCACGAACGATTGGCTGATGCCATGGCTCAGTGGCTTCACGACCGGGCGACGTTGGAACTTGCCGCTGGGGAAGCCGAAAAACGTCAATTTCTCACCTGGCCCGATTACACTTATCGTCTGGCAGACTATATTTTATCCGTTTGATCGGTGACTAATTCACCGTGCTGACGACGAGCCACGCGATATAAGCCACGTAACCGGTGGTGAGCGCGAATCCTTCCTGACGATTGAACCGGGCGCCCGTCCAGGCCAACGGCCAGAGCGCTAGCGCAAAGATCATCATAATGATCAGATCGAAGTGGGTGATCCCCTTGGCTTCCAGCGGAGTGATTAAGCTGGTGATGCCGATGATGCTCAGCACATTGAAAAGGTTCGAGCCGACCACATTGCCTAAAGCGATTCCGCTTTGACCTTTCGTGGCTGCCACCACCGTCGCAGCCAACTCCGGCAGACTCGTGCCGATCGCCACGATCGTGAGCCCGATTACCGCCTCGCTCATCCCGAACAACCGCGCGAGCCGGACCGCGCCTTCCACGAACAGTTGCGAGCCGCCCACCAGAACAATCAGGCCGAGCAGAGCCAATCCAATACATTTCGCCATCGATTTGGGCGCCTTCTCCAAAGCTTCATCCGGATCTTCCAACGCCACCGACGGATCGCGCCGGGCGGCGATCACGCTCCAGCTCACATAAACAATCAGCGCCAAAAACAAAAGTGCCCCTTGCCAGCGCGCCACATACCCGCCCCAAAGAAAAATGGCCAGCAGCACGCAGGCCCCCATCATCAGCGGCAAATCGCGGCGGAGCAATTGAGGTTGCACCCGGACGGGGCTGATCCATGCGGCCAAACCAAGAATGAGACCGATATTACAGATATTGGACCCGACCACGTTGCCAGCAGCGATATCGCCCTGGCCGCGCAACGCCGAGGAAACGCTGACCACCAGCTCCGGGGCGCTCGTTCCGAACGCCACGATCGTCAGGCCCACCACCAGCGGGGAAAGACCGAGCAACAGACCGAGCCCAGCCCCGCCCGCGATCAGCCATTCCGCTCCGAAATAGAGTAGGAGGCCTCCGATGATGATTAAAACGATGGCGGTCAGCATGAGAACACGGCGCTCGAATGGATTTCAGTCACACCAAAGCCCTTTCAGAAACGGGGGAAGGGATCAATCAATCTTCTGCTTTCGACGCCATGCTATTCAACCTTCCCGGGTGGCCCCATCCGGCAAACCCGGCTCAGTCCGAGGTCGGCCCAGAATTCCGGGGACTTGCGATCCCCCGGCAATGGACCGAACATTTTTCTGGCTCCCCGCCCCAGATTCTCCCATGCAATCAACGTTCGCCTTGCGCTTTATCCTTCTGGTCCTTTCACTAGCCTGGATGCTAACGTCCTTGGAATCCGCCCAACCCACCCAGTCAGAGCCCCAGCTGGTTTTGAAATCGGGCCGGGTTTACACGTGGACCTTGCCGGGCCTGCCCCCCACGCTCTTCAAGCAAGTTTTGGAGATCGATGAGCCAGCTGCGATCACCGTCGGACTACCAGCACAATACGACGCGGAAAAGGCCTATCCGTTAGTCGTGCTCATTGGGGGCGCTCAGGGAGGGAGCGGGCATGATGTGCAATACGTGCAAAAAATCATGGGCGACCAGGATGTGATCGTTGCGGCTCTCCCGCTCTTTCTCCGCGAACTCGCACCGGTCAACTCGAACGAAAGCAATAAATGGCGTCGTATGTATATCTCAGGTGCAGAAGGCGAACACATCTGGGCTGCCTGGAAACCGTTGGTAGATGTCCTATTCGATCAAGTGCCGAATATCGACCGAGCCCATTGTTTTCTGGGCGGTTTTTCGAACGGCGCCAATGCCACCGTGGCCGTTTTAGGGAATCCGGAAACCCGAGATGAAGTCCTGAAATACTTCAACCATTTCATTCTGGTGGAAGGCGGCATGGAGATCGGCGGTGCGGATCAACTCGCAGGGACTCACTTCCTGCTTGTTGAGGGCGATGAGGAAGTCGCCCAACGATCGAGGCGAGACCGGTCACTCGGACAGCGTGCCGAGGCGTTGAGTCAATTGAAGCATGTGAAGGTGGAATACTGGACCATGCCAAAAACCGGTCATGGATTTCCAGCACCGGAAAAACGGAAGGTCGCGAACTGGATTCGCGCGCAATGTCAACTCTCACCCCTGCCGGAATCCGAATAAACCCCACTGTTTCATAAGACCAGTCGTGCTCGCTTGATCTTTTTGCGCAGAGCATTGTTCCATGGCATAACGTTGCTCGCGGATTTCACCCGCAGCCGCGAGGGCTCGGAAGTTTTCCACGATGAGGGCTTCGACCTCACGGGTAAAGAGGCCGTAGGCGGGGAGTTGAGAGCCAAACATGCCTGGCCCGGGGTAGCCGCCGTCGTTGAAACTAGCTGGGAGTACGACTTGTTCCGGCGAGCCAGCCTCGGCGTGATGCA
>JGI12210J13797_10014539_pt1 | contig 28844 bp, 28 predicted proteins | sample ElkSlonscriptome_3_FD_13797 | JGI IMG/M metagenome (IMG submission 13797) | reverse complement strand
CGCAAACTCCACCCGATCGCCCGTCTTATAAATCTGCGGCACCCAAAGATTCTCCGACTTCCGCTGAAACCGCTCCACCAAAACCTGCTTTTGGTGCACCAGCACATACTCCTCCAGCTCCGGAATCGTCTTGTAATCAGAAAACTTATCCCCCCGGTCAAACGCCTCCGTTGAATCCGACAGCACCTCCACAATCAGCTTCGGATGCAAAATAAAATCTTCATCAGAAGCGCGATCGCGGTCATCACAAGTCACCGCCAAATCCGAATAATAAAACAGATTCAGCTCGGGTAAACGCACCTTCATATCCACTGAGTAAGAAATGCACCCCGTCCCCCGCAAATGATTGACCAGCAGCGCCGATAAGTTTCCCGTAACAATCACATGGGCCTTACTCGCCCCCGCCATCGCCACCATCTGCCCCTGCAAATACTCATGTTTGATGGGGCTTAACCGCTCAATCTCCAAGTATTCTTCAGGCGTGAAGTAGGCGTGGCTCTTGCCAATGGTCATTGCAGCATCTCCAATCCTTACCCGAAACCGCGCTAAGAGCTCTATGGTTGCACAAACCTCGGCCATGCTGTAATCTGACATGCCATAGCCCTTAATACAGCTATACGCCTATGTAACAAGCCCACGCCATCAAGCCACTATTGCGCTCCCTAGCCGTGCCGTCAACACGACCAGAGAGCTAAACCCCCAAGCTGACATGACCAGCAAGGCGGCCTACGAGGCATTATGCCATTCCTGTAGAGCCACCCTGTTTGTCCTGCCCGAATTCCTCGGCGCACCAGCGGGGTGGCTTGGTTGTTTTAAGGCCCAATGCACCGGGCAATCACCAAACCTACAGGAACCAACCATGACCCAACCCAACCACCCCCCGTACGGGCAACAGGCCTCTCGCCCCGCCCCCTCCGAAGCCTTCAGCCAAAGCGATCGCGATCGCCTCAATTTCCTGAGCGCCCCCCCATACGGGCAAGAGGCCTCTCGCCCCAACCCCTCCGAAGCCTTCAGCCAAAGCGATCGCGATCGCTCCAATTCCCTAATCGCCCCCTCGTACGGGCGAGAGGCCTCTCGCCCCAACCCATCCAATTCATCTAACCCCTTCCCCCAGCCCGAAGACCCCAACAACCACACCCTGCAAATCATCGCCATCGGCCCCCGCACCGTGGTGGACCACTACATGATTCGCCAGCATCAGCTCGGCTACGCCGAACCCAAAGAGTGGAGCATCCCCCTCCCCGCCCCCGACGGCATCAACACCATGCGCATCCTCACCAAGCGCTTTCCAAAGCGCTAGCCGCTGCCCTGAGCTAGAGCGACCTACACCGAGGCCTGCTGGCGCTGATACAGCAAATAACACAGCCCCTTCTGCGCCACCAGCGCCTCGTGGGTGCCCCGCTCCACCACCGTCCCCTTCTCCATCGCCAAAATCAGGTCTCCCCGCTTCAGGGGCGCAAACCGGTGGGCAATCATAGCGGTCGCCATAGACATCAAGACATAGAATAAGGGGGGAGTTATCTCTAGCACCTCCCATAGTCAAACCCTACCGCATGGCTCTACACCGCAAGGTCATTGAGACAAGTTCAACGAGACGCTGGGTGCGGGAGAGTTTTGCCAACCAAAAATGTGAACCAAGAGCGGGCAACGCGGGAGGCGGTTGAGGTGAAAGAGGTTTTGCGGGAGACCAACCAGGAAGCAACTGGGAAAATCACGGCTGCGAATCAGCGGTTGGGGTTTGCTGTGTTGCTGGGGACGGTTGCTCTGGCAGGCGTGACAGGATTTTTGTCTTGGGATACGAAGACAGAGAGGGCTCGAGTAGGAATTAGCTTCAAACGACAGAGCGCTGCCCTGCTGAGATACGATCCAGTTTGCTTCAGTGAAGCAGAAATTTTAGGGAGCGCTTTGAATCAGCCAGGAGGCTTGAAGAAAAGTGTTTCTAATTCTGGCAATTCTGGCGGTAGCGCAAGCTCGCTGACCCTAGAGGACTACCCAGCGCTGAGTCCAATGCTGATCCGCCGACAAGTTCCTGACAGCATGCCCGAAAAGACTAATTTACAGGACAGCTCTCTCCGCTCCAGCGCCGATGGCCAGCTGATTAGCACCTTTCCAGAGAACCAGGACAATAGCCACATCTACGAGCGCAGCAGTGGCACCACTGAGCTACAGGGCAGCCGTCCCCGCTTTAGCGCCGATAGCCAGCTAGTTGTTACCTCTTCTTCATTGAGTGATGGCAAGAGCTACATCTACGAGCGCAGCAGCGGCACCACCACTGAGTTACAGGGCACCCTTCCCTACTTTAGCGCCGATGGTCAGCTGATTGTTACCTTTTCTTCATTGAGTGAAGGTAAGAGCTACATCTACGAGCGCAGCAGCGGCACCACTACTGAACTACAGGGCCGCTTTCCCAGCTTCAGCGCCGATGGCCAGCTGATTGGCATCTCTTCTGTGAGGGAGGATAAAAGCTACATCTACGAGCGCAGCAGCGGCACCACTACTGAACTACAGGGCAGCTCTCCCAGCTTCAGCGCCGATGGCCAGCTAATTGTTACCTCTTCATTGAATGAAGGCAAGAGCTACATCTACGAGCGCAGCAGTGGCACCACCACTGAACTACAGGGCAGCTCTTCTAGCTTCAGCGCTGATGACCAGCTGATTATTACCTACCTGGAGAATGAAGGCAAGAGCTATATCTACGAGCGCAGCAGCGGCACCACCACTGAACTACAGGGCATCTTTCCCCGCTTCAGCGCCGATGGCCAGCTGATTGGCACCTCTTTATGGGACGAGGATAAAAGCTACATCTACGAGCGCAGCAGTGGCACCACCACTGAACTACAGGGTCGCTCTCCCAGCTTCAGCGCTGATGGCCAGCTGATTGGCACCTTTTCATTGAATGAAGGTAAGAGCTATATCTACAAGCTCAGCAGTGGCACCACCACTGAGCTACAGGGCATCTCTCCCCGCTTCAGCGCCGATGGCCAGCTGATTATTACTTACTTGGAGAATGAGGATAAGAGCTATATCTACGAGCGCAGCAGTGGTACCACCACTGAACTACAGGGCAGATTTAATAATTTTAGCGCCGATGACCAGCTGATTGGCACCTATTCATTGAATGAAGGCAAGAGCTACATCTACGAGCGCAGCAGTGGCACCACCACTGAACTACAGGGTCGCTCTCCCATATTCAGCGCCGATGACCAGCTGATTGGCACCTTTTCTATGAGGGAGGATAAGAGCTACATCTACGAGCGCAGCAGTGACGCTACTGGACTACAGGGTCGCTTGGCAACAGTGGGAAATGGGTTGCAACTAAACTGTGAAGCGATCGCCTCACCCACATCTACGGCACAAGGGTCTGTCAGCACTCTTCCAGTCTTGGTGCGCGTTCTCTAGCGCCGCAAAGCGACGCGGGGTCGCACCGCAATTACGAATCGGCATAGTCCATTTCTTCAAGATGTTGTTGATGTCAAATGGCCCTTGCAAAAGTGCATCGACTTCGATACAAGTAGGGCAGAGTCACCGTACGTAAACTTTTATAATGCAGCGCCCAACTTAGGGAAGAGAACGCGATGTATATCATTCAAATCGCCTCCGAATGCGCCCCCGTCATCAAGGCAGGCGGCCTTGGCGACGTGGTCTACGGCCTCAGCCGGGAGCTGACTACCAAAGGCCATGCGGTTGAGCTGATTCTGCCCAAATATGACTGCATGCGCTACGACCACGTTTGGGGCATGCACGAAGCCTACAGGGGTCTAGAGGTGCCCTGGTACGGCAACGCCATCACCTGCACCGTTCACTGCGGCTGGGTCCATGGGCGACAGTGCTTTTTCATCGAACCCCACTCGGGCGATCGCTTCTTTGATCGAGGCTGCTACTACGGCTGCGACGACGACGCCATGCGCTTCGCCTTCTTCTCCAAAGCGGCGCTGCAGTTCATGCAGCAGAGCAACAAAAAGCCCGACATCATCCATTGCCACGACTGGCAAACAGGCCTCCTGCCCGTGATGCTGTTTGAGATGTATCAGTATCACGGCATGGCCTACCAGCGGGTATGCTACACCATTCACAACTTCAAGCACCAGGGCATGGCGGGCACCGAAGTGCTCTGGGCCACCGGACTCAATCGCCCCGACTACTACTTCAGCCAAGACCGGCTGCAGGACAACTTCAACCCCTTCGCCATCAACTTCATGAAAGGGGGCATTGTCTATTCCAACGCCGTCACCACGGTCTCGCCCCAGCATGCCTGGGAAGCCCGCTACACCGACATTGGCTGTGGCCTGAGCCACACGCTGTATGTGCATGAGTCCAAGTTCCAAGGCGTCCTCAACGGCATCGACTACAACCTCTGGAGCCCCGACGTCGATACCTACATTCCTTTGAACTACAGCCCCGAAAAATTTGAGGCTAAACGCGCCAATAAAAAAGTGCTGCAAGAGCGTCTGCTGCTGCAGGAGGCTGATAAACCCCTAGTGGCCTTTATTGGCCGATTAGACCAGCAGAAGGGCGTTCATCTGGTTCACCACGCCATGTATTATGCCCTGGGCCAAGGGGCGCAGTTCGTGCTCCTTGGGTCGGCGACGGGCGCTGAAATCAACGACAAGTTCCAGCATGAGAAAGCGTTCCTCAATGACAACCCAGATGTCCACCTTGAGCTGGGCTTTGATGAAGAGCTGTCCCACCTGATCTACGCCGGGGCGGACCTGATGGTTGTGCCCAGCAACTATGAGCCCTGCGGCTTGACCCAGCTGATCAGCCTCAAATACGGTACGGTGCCCGTTGTGCGAGCGGTGGGTGGTCTGGTCGATACCGTTTTCGATCGCGACTATAACGAGTCGGTGCCGCCCGAAAAGCGGAACGGCTATGTGTTCCACCAGCAGGACACCTATGCTCTAGAGTCCGCCTTGGGCCGTGCCCTACAGCTGTGGTACAACCACCCAGACCAATTCCAGGATCTAGCTATCCAAGGGATGAACTATGACTTCTCTTGGAATCTGCCGGGCGGGACATATGTAGACCTCTACGAAAAGATTCGCCAGCCCTGGTAGGGTCATTGGCAAGGGCGCATAGCATGCGCCCCCAAACCCAACGCAATTTCCCCAACCTGACTGACCCCGCGATCGCCCTAGAACAAGACGCCGGGGGGAATCAGCACCTCGTCGACAATATGAATGACCCCATTGGTCGCTTCAATATCGGTCTCTGCCGCGCTCACCCCATTGGCGTAAATGGTGCCCCGCCGCTGCCGTAGCTCCAGATCTGGGCGGGCTAGGGTGCGCTGCGCAGCAGACCGGCTCCCCAAAACGCTGACAAAGCTGTCGGTCGTAATAGGCTCTGCCATGGCAATCACGTGATATGACAGCAGCTCTGCTAGCTGGCTCCGCTGTTCTGCCGACAGCTCACCTTGAAATTGGGGATTGGCGGCAAAAAAGGTGCTAAATGCGCTATTCGTTGGCACAAACACTGTGAAGCGACCGTAGCCCCGCAAATCTTCGGCAATGCCAAGCTGGGAGAGGAGCGCTGTAAAAACGGTCAGGTCATACTGTTCAGCGGTGTCGACAATATCTAGAACAGCGTCAGCGACGAGGGCTGGGGCTGCCCTGTCTATCTCCTGGGGTGACCCCGCAGGCGGCGCTGCTGCCGCCGCACCCCTAGCTCGACCCTGGGGAGCCGAGGCCAGAATGGCCCCCGCTGCGATCGCGATCGCACTCAGTCTTAACCAGTTCATATCCCTTCTCCTGAAATGATGGGCTATACCTCATATCGTACGGCAACGGTATAGGACGGTCTCTGGGAAGCCTCCCGACGGCTTTTCACAAGGCGAAAGTCGCGATCGATGTAGATATGCTCTAGCTGAGGCTGGGAGCGAAACACGGTTTCAAAGCGCTTTGCCGTACGAGCATCCATCCCCGTCAGGTCTGGGCTCTCCGGGGCGCTGGCCGCAGCGGCGTTATCAGAGGGTGAGGACTGCTTGGCCTTGGCCGTCACCACCGCTGCCTCAAACCAGCGCCACGCCGCCCGCCCGTCAAACGGCTGCGCCCCAAAGCGCACCGTCTGGTCAATGCTCACATTTTCAATCCGCCATCCATCTGGCCCCGCCTCATAGGTCTGCACAATCATCAGGTCCAGGCTCACGAGCCATTGAGAGATCTGGTTCAGCAAGGGCAGATCGTTGCCGGGCTTGTAGCGGGCAGAGTTGGCGTAGTAGCCGTTGTCCGCAAATACTTGGTAGGATTGCTCCCGCAGCCGCCCCGGCAGCATGTCTTGAAATGGGATGGTGGACCAAACCGATCGCCAGGTGCCAAGGACGAGGGGCACCTGCTCTCGCGGGTCCGGGGTCGGGTTGCGGCGACCTAGCTCATCGAACAGGGGCGAGAGCTGTTTGGCCAGCTTAGCTTTTTTGCCCATGGGTTCACTGTCGTTGGCCTGCACAAACTGCAGCAGGGTCTGCTTAAGTGCATCGGTGCTGGCGCTGGCGAGAGCTTCGGGCTCGAGGTCGCTTTGCAGCGCTGGGGATGCCGGTAAGTTGGAGGCGGATTGGGTCATGGTCAAACTTTCCCGTATGGTGCCAAGCGAGTCGAGTGGCTTGCTTGGAAGCTGATTCACGGTCACTCAAGGCTGGGTCAAAACAGCCGTAAGTCTACAGTGAAATATATCCCATCTTTTGGCAATGTGCTGCCTTCAGGCGGCTGCAGGCCATTGCCAAGCAGAATTAGGTGAGGCTCCCCGCCTGCGTAATTCGTAGGGCTTCATAATCTCAGACCCTGCACCTTAGGATAGAAATATCGATGCAATAGTAGACTTGCGGGATAGGTCTACAAGCTGACGGGATTATGTGATGGCCGACTCTATTTCCCTGACCGAAGCTCTCAAAATCTATCAGCGATCGCTCCAGAGTCTGGCAAGCAATCAAAGCGGTGCGGCAATTTTGGCGGTGCTGACGGCCCGCGACACCGTTCAGCGCAGCCTCGATCAGGCCGAAACCCTGCCCGCCGAAGCGCTGATGACCCTATATCGGTGCGACCAACGGCTGAAGGCCCACCAGCAGGCGATCGCCTCTGCGCCCATGCTGGAAGAATGGCGATCGCTTACCCATCCCCCTGACGCCGCCTGGTGGTGGCATTTTGAGCGACCATCGCGCCTGCCTTGGCTCGAGAAGCGCTTTGCCTGGCTGCACCGCTTCGACGCCCTGTGGACCTTCCTTACCCTATGCTTTTTGACCATCGCCGTGACCCTGTTCCTCAATACCCTCAGTCGGTTTGCAGAGGGCGGGTTGAACAGCTTTGGCACGGTGGTGGTAGTGGCCCAGGCCATCCTCACCGTTGCCGGGGGCACTACCGCCCTGACTAAGCAGGGCCGCCAGTGGATCGAAGGGGGGCTGGCCAGGATGCGGATTCCCAAGTCCTTTTGGCAAGAGTTTGGGGTATTTGTGGCCCTGCTGGCGATGCTTTTGGTGTTTGGTATCTATCAGGTGGGGCTGCCCCAAACTGCTCGGCTTTTGCACCAAAGGGGAAAGGTGGCCCATTACCAGAACGATCATCTAGACAGCGCCCTACAGCATTACCAAAAGGCGATCGCCCTAGACCCAAATTTTGCGGAAGCCCGCTACAACTTGGGAGTACTCTTCGAGTCGCTGCAGCGCCTTGAGGATGCGGCGGCTGAGTATCAAATCGTAATTCAAAGCAATCTGGCTGATCTCAGCATCCTAACTAAGCTGAGGGCCCACAACAATTTAGGGCGGCTCTACATCATTGACGGGCAACTCCGAGAGGCTTGGGTGCCCCTAGACCGAGGACTGAGCTTCGTACGTCCTCAATCTGCAGAAGCAGTAGATGAGGAAGGGACGGATACTCGATGGGAGCAGGTGCTGCTGGAGAAGCATAACCTGCTCAAGAATTTGGGCTGGCTCAGAGTGGAGCAGGCGCACTTCCTCAATGCTGATGAACGGCTGCGGGAGGCCATCAGCATTGCTGAAGATCTGGCCCAGCGTGTTGAGGCTGACCCTGCCCTCAAAAATCTCTTGGGCCTCAACGATCGCCCGGCCGCTGCCTACTGCCTAGAAGCCCAGGCCCTAGAAGGCTTGGGCCGCAATACGGAAGCGCTGGAGTTTTGGCGGAACTGCTCTCGCTACGGCACCATCACGGATCCCGACGAGGCCAAATGGCTGGCGGTGGCCCGAGAACGGGACATTGCAGCAGGAGGTCTGTGATGGGATGGTCCTAGTGAAGGTTCCGGATACTGGTGAGGGGAATGGCGATACTCAGCGCCCCCGTGCAGCGTACTGTGGAAACATCAGGCGCTGCACGGAAATCTCAATGGTGGTAAACGCCCTCGGAGACAAGCATCCCGACTTATAGGCGTCTTCGGTCTTGTAGGCCCCATCGACTAAATCACGAACGATAAGATCCCCCCGCAGCAGCTCGATGGATTGGTCGTCAAACAATCCGGCATCAACGGCCTGATGGTAGCGGTCGACGGTCCATCGGTAGGTCGCGATAGTCGTAGGTCGCGACAGTCGTAGGTCGTGACAGTCGTAGGTCGTGACAGTCATAGTGGGCCAGCCCTAAATGCGGAGGAGCATTCTTTAGCTTCCAGTGCGGCAAACGTTTAGGTGGGGGCAGCTGGTTCCAAAAGCCGATGGGGGGATTTGAACCCCCGACCGCTCGATTACGAATCGAGTGCTCTACCACTGAGCCACATCGGCGAAAGCTGTACCGGCTTCATATCATATCAAATCTCTACGTCAATCTCTGCAAACTTGTTGCAGATATGTCACAAGATTGTGCCCACCACCATCACCTGCACGGTTCTACCGGCTTCGAGGTAGGTCTCGCCTTGCGGTATCCGGGCTAGGGCATTGGTTTGGCTCAGATTGACTAGATTTCCAGAGCTATGGCTGCCGGAAGAGAGCCGGAAGCAGTAGCCGTCTGATGTAACCGTGACTCTTCCCCAAAGATAGGTCTCCCGCTGTCCCCCAGCGCGGAGGTCTTGGGCTGTAACTGCCGGTAAAAATGTCGGTCCCCAACCCTGACTACGCCCCGATAGTTGCCTGATGGCAGGCTGCACAAAGCGCCAAAAGCTCACCAGAGACGACACTGGGTTACCCGGCAGGCCAAAATAGAGCGCCCGGCGATCGCCCCGCTGGATTGTGGCTACGGTAAGGGGCTTGCCCGGCTTGACGGCAACGGCCCGAATATGGATCTCAGCCCCCAATTCTGCCAAAATCTGGTCGACATAGTCATAGTCTCCAACCGAAACGCCCCCTGAGGAAAGCACCACATCTGCTTGGGTCAGCGCGTGGGCGATGGCCTGCTTGAGCTGGCCGGGGTCATCAGGCACAATGCCTAAGGGCACAGCTTCCGCATCAGAGGCTGTGACCAGAGCCGCCAGGGCATATTGGTTAGAATCGACAATTTGCCCTGGCTTGAGCGGCAGCTCGGGAGGGACCAGCTCATTCCCCGTCGATAGGATTGCGACTCGGGGGCGGCGGTAGACCGGCACTTGGGAGCATTGCGCGGTGGCCAGAATGGCGATGTCCGGTGCCCCCAACAGAGTCCCCGCTGCCAAGAGCGGCTCCCCAGCTCGATAGAATTCCCCTCGGCGACGGATGAAGGCGCTCGCCTCTGGGGACATAAGAACGGCAACCTGGTCACCTTGCCGCTCCGTGTTCTCTTGAATCACGATGGCGTCAGCTCCCTCAGGCACCATGCCTCCAGTGAAGATACGGGCGGCCTGACCGGGGGCGATCTCTCGGCTCGGGTTGTAGCCTGCTGGGATCTCTTCTACGATGATGAGCTGCCGAGGCGATGTCGCGGATACCCCTTGCACATCGGCATAGCGTACGGCATAGCCGTCCATTGCGGAGTTATCCCAGTGGGGAATGTCCAGCTGACCAGAAACAGCCTTCGCCAAAACCCGCCCTGCAGCCCGCTTGAGGGGGACAGTTTCCACATGGACTGAATTGCCAAGGGGGGTAACCAAATTAGAGATAATGCGATCGGCTTCGACAGCAGGGATCATGGCGACCTTCTGGGACTCTGCAGACATGGCTCAACGAAGCTCAACGAAAGTGTGTTGATGATAGCGCAGTGCCAGTGGGATTCAACCAATTTGGAGACTTGCGCCGACTAAAGGGGTTATGTAATAATTATGAGCTGTGTCACATAAGCGTTGCTGGAATTACCATGGCTAAAGGTGTTCGAATTGTCATCACATTAGAGTGCACTGAATGTCGCTCTAACTCAAACAAGCGATCTGCTGGGGTGTCCCGTTACACCACGATGAAAAATCGTCGCAACACGACGGGTCGGATTGAGCTAAAGAAATTTTGTACCCACTGCAATAGCCACACGGTGCATAAAGAAACTAAGTAGGGCATTTGAAAGCAGCGCTTTGAGCGCTCTGTTTGAGCAAGCTGGGCGACGGCAGCCATTCGTCTCGCCTTGCCAGCCCCTCGCCTAATTCCACCAATGCTGTCTGTGTCATAATTCAACAGCTATTAAGCCAGCGTTTTATTCAATCTATAGGGTTACTCCATACCATCTATGAGCTACTATCGTCGCCGCGTTTCTCCCATCAGCCCCAAAGATCCCATCGACTACAAAGACGTCGAGCTGCTGCGGAAATTCATCACCGATCGCGGCAAAATCTTGCCCCGCCGAATCACAGGATTGACGGCTAAGCAGCAGCGGGACTTGACCTTCGCCATCAAGCGATCGCGCCAGGTTGCCCTGCTGCCTTTCGTGAACCGAGAGGGTTAAGGGATTCTGCCCTTTGGCCGCAAGTTGCTTGCCGCCTCACTTTCATTCAGCGCAGCGCTTCAGCAAGGTACTTGAGTGTGATTTACTGAAGTGCGGGTGTGATGCAGCTGTTTCTTGTGACAGCCTCCGCTCCGACGGTATATCTCAGTTACTGTTACGCTTTGCGAACCATGGAGAAGGGCACCCTAGTTGAATTTCGGCATCAAGGCAATCGCCACTTTGGGATTGCCGACCGTCCTGATGGAAAGAAAAATTGGGTTGTGGTTGACCAGCAAGGTCAGTCCTACACCGTACAGCCACGCCAGGTCACATACACTGTCGGCGGGCATTATCTGCCTGCGGATCTGCCGGACTTTCTGCAGCAGGTGCAGGAGCACCATGAGCCCTCTGGGCTAGAGGTAGTTTGGGAGCTTTTGAGCGCCGATGGCGAGACAGCGACGGTGCGGGAGTTCGCTGAGCTGTTGTTTTCCGGCGATCGCCCGGAACTTTGCTACACTGCGCACGTTTTGCTATCGGAAGATAAGGTTTACTTTAAGCAGAAAGGCGATCGCTACGAGCCCCGTCCTGCCTCTCAAGTTGCCGATATTCGCCACCAGATGGAAATGGAGGCTAAAAAGGCTGCCGAGTGGGAGGCGTTTTTGGATCGCTTGAGGCAGATGCTTGATGGCCAACCTGAAGAGGGCACTGAGCTGCAGCCCAGCGATCGCCATCGTATTGATAGTTTGGAGCGCTTAGCGGCTCTAGGGGAGAGCGCATCACAGACGGCACCTGCGCTGGAGGCATTAGATGCCCTAGGTCGCCCCAAAACGGCCTCGGGTGCGTTTGAACTACTGGTCGATTTGGGAATCTGGAGCCGCCACGAGAATCTATTTCTGCATCAGCGTCAGATTCCGACGCACTTTTCCCAAGAGGTACTCACCATGGCCAGCGGTTGTTTACAAAGCCCCATCGCTGATGCGGACGCTGATCATCGCCTTGACCTCACCCATTTGAAGGTATACACCGTCGATGATGAAAGCACCCGTGAAATCGACGACGGCCTCAGTATTGAAATCCTAGAGGGGGGGAAAGCGCGGCTGTGGATTCATATTGCCGATCCAACCCGGTGGATTTTGCCTGGAGATGATCTGGATCTAGAGGCTCGTCGCCGGTCAACGAGCATGTATTTGCCGACGGGGACCGTTCCCATGTTTCCGGTGGCTCTGGCCACCGGGCCGATGAGTCTTCGCCAGGGCGAGGTTTGCTATGCCCTGAGCTTTGGCGTGGTGCTAGATGATGCAGGGGCCATCGAAGACTATACAATTTCCCCCAGCCTGATTCGGCCCACCTACCGACTAACCTACGACGACGTTGAGGATATACTACAGCTTGAAGTCCAAGCTGAGCAAGAGGTTCGAGCGATCGCTGACTGGGCCGACATCCGACAGCAGTGGCGCATGTCCCAAGGTGCGGTCAGCATCCAAATGCCTGAAGCCTCCATCAAAGTCAGCGAAGACGAAGTTACCATTAGCCTGCAGGAGACATCGAAGGCTCGCCAAATGGTGGCCGAGATGATGATTTTGACCGGCGAAGTGACGGGACGCTACGCCCGTTCGTCCGGTATTGCCGTTCCCTTTCGGGGTCAGCCACAGCCTGAGCTGCCCGATGAGGACGTGCTGCTGCTGCTGCCAGCAGGTCCGGTGCGAGACTGCGCGATTCGGCGCTGCATGCCCCGCAGCGAGATGAATACGAGCCCACTACGCCACGCTGGTCTAGGACTCGAAATCTACACCCAAAGCACCTCACCAATTCGACGCTATACCGATCTGCTGACTCACTTTCAGCTCAAGGCTCATCTGCGCGGCGACCCCCTCCCATTTCCCTCAGAGACCCTGCGAGAGCTGGTCCAGTCGGTCACCTCTACGGCTTACGAAGCCACCTTGGTAGAGCGCCAGACAAATCGCTACTGGAGTCTAGAGTTTCTCCACCGCCACGAGGGCGAAGCCTGGCAGGTGTTGATGCTGCGCTGGCTCCGAGAGCATGAAAACTTAGCGCTTGTGCTGCTAGAGGAGCTCGGTCTTGAAGTGGCGGTCAAGCTACAGCGCTCTGTGGATTTGGGAGAGCGGCTCAGATTGCAGGTGACCTACGCCGACCCGAGGCAAGATGTAATTCAGTTTGCAGAGCTATCTGAGGTTGAGGCCTGAGCCTGCTATGATCAGCGAATCATCGGGGCTAGGCGCTGTTGGCTTCTGTCCTGCCTTCGCTCTCCCCTAGGTCCCCGGTCACCGCATCGCCCTGATGCTGGGCTGCAAAAAACTCTACCATCAGGTCCCCTATCTGAATCAAAGTGCCATCTTTCAGATGCTGGCGATTGCCAGCGGCGAGAGCCACCTTGTCTGCGCGGGTTCCATTGCGGCTTCCAAGATCCATCATAAAAAATCCGTCTTGAAAGTGATGGCCGATAACGGCATGTCGTCGAGACACAGAGGGTTCTGCCACGGTGATGGCGCATGTAGATCCTCTACCAATCAGCCAGCTTGATGCTGGGGGAGTGGCATACAAATGGGAGTCGGCGCTCAAATTTGTGACCAGAAACACGTCACGGTTGAGAGATACCGCCTGAATGAAATACTCCGCCGTCTGACAGCGCTGATGGGCAGAGAGTACGGGCTCCATCAGCTGGGTTACGTTTTGGGACGTCTGAGCGCTGTCACCAAAGAGAGACTGTGACAGTGCAGGGCTGTTTTTGAGAATGCCTAGGAGGGTATCCTCAAACTGGCTAGAATCTGGATTAAACAACATACTCGCTGATCATCTAACGTTCGGGTAATAGGTCGTACGTATAAATATTGAAGTAGGGCCGGTGGTAGATGTACGACAGACTTACGCGCCAACGTCGGGTAACACTAGACCCAGCAAACACTGGACCCAGCAAACACTGTGCCCAGCAGCCAATGCCTAAACTAACTTAGACTAAACTGTAATGTGTAATACAGACTTTTGACAATCCTGTGAGTGGCCATATTCATAGAAGCTTTATTCCGCTATAGCAAGTGCGAATCGCTTGTAAAAATAGCGGCGGATAGTACTGGTGAGGAGGCTGCGTTAGCGGTCAATAGCGTCGTAGCGGAGGTGGATGCTCCCTGGGTCAGCGACGACTCCCCTTGGTGCGCCAGCTGGCTTCTTCTGGGCTGAGGGTCGGGGCGTGCTGCAGCTTCCCCTGTCGATGTCAAGGCGCAGCTGCCCTGTTGGGGCGACTCCCGCGACTCGTCCCGTTGTCTGCGTCCCCTGATGGTTGATGGTAATAGTCTGCCCGCGGTGGGTCATCAATGTCTCATAGTCCGGCACAATAGGCCCAATCCCTTGCGACTGAAGTCGCCCGCACCCAACGGCAGTTCCGGTCAGAACGGCAGCGGTCAAGGTACAGAGCGACGCTTGAATCTGTGGGTTAACTGTAGAGTGCCCTAGGCTGGCTATGGACACCCCACCCAACGGCACCTCGTTACGCCAGTTGATTCCAATTCCAAGAATGGCCCGGGTTACTCTTGGACCTGATAGCCGGGTCTCAATCAGCATTCCCCCTAGCTTGCGTGACCCTATAACGAGGTCATTGGGCCATTTGAGCTGAACGGGTACGCCAAACTGCCGCAGCGCCGATGCGATTCCCCAAGCGCAGCTCAGCATCAATGGCCCGGCTTGCTTGACCGGCAGCGCAGGCAAACTAGCAGAAAGATATAGCCCTCCAGGGGGAGAGCACCATTGTCGTCCCCACTGCCCCCGCCCGCTTGACTGATGATGGGCGATTGCGACTATGCCCCACTGCCTGCTATTGTCCTTGTGGCCGTCTGACCCTCTGTCTAGCCGTGCCCAGAGATAGCTGTTGGTCGAGGGAACGCAGTCAACCTGGTGCAGCTGAAATATAGCTGGAATTGTGGAGACGCCTTGAGACTGCCAGTGGTTGACCCATCCCAGCAGTGGCGATTTAGATGTGGTCATCGGAATTGTGGTGACGCAGGGATTCTCGGAAGCATACAGTTTGGAAGCATACCGCATAGTTGCGCAACAAGCGCCCTCATCCTAAACTGGCTAAAACTAGGCAAGCGGACTAGCGAACTTGGAATGAGTTACCACAGGCACAGAGCAGCATGAGCGGTTGGCATTGGCAGACCTGGCAGGGACGCCCTTATCTCACCTGCGACTTACTTGCTTCATGGACCCATGGCTTCTTTACCCGCCACTGGAGCCCTGCCTCCCCCAAAAGCATTAATCAGGCTCTGGCTCCAGAGGCATCGGTATATCACCTCAAGCAGGTCCATGGCGATCGCGTTCTTGTGGCCCACAGCTTGACCCCAGCCTCAGAAATGCATGATCCAGGGGCATCCCCTCCACCAGCGGATGGGCTTGTCGCTTGCCAGTCCAATCAGTCGATTTGGGTGGCGACGGCAGATTGTGTTCCCGTCCTGATAGGCGATCGCCGCCTGGGCAGCGTTGCCGCCATCCATGCCGGATGGCGAGGGACGGCGCAGGGAATTGTTCCGCTAGCGGTGGCTAAGCTGCAGCAGCAGGGAAGTCAGCTTCACGACCTACAGGTTGCCCTGGGGCCAGCGATCGCCGGACCAATGTATCAAGTATCAACGGCAGTTGCGGCCCGGGTCGGCGCGACTCTGGTGTCTGCCCCCTCGGCCATTGATGCCGTCTCTATTGCTCCCCCTAGTCCCCACTCCGAGTCTGCTGAGGAGGCTGCTCCTGACGTTGCCATCCAAGAGGTCTTAGCTCAGTTAAGCCAAATTCCTCAGTCCCCCGTGACCCCTGACCCACAGCCCAATCGGGTTCGGCTAGACGTGCGCCGCGTCAACCAGCTCCAGCTCGAGCAGATGGGAATCGCCACAGCGCAGATTGCCGTTGCGCCCCACTGCACCTACCGCGATGGCGATCGCTTTTTTTCCTACCGCCGTGAGGCGCTCAAGAAAGTTCAGTGGTCCGGCATTGTCAGTGGCTGAATCAAGGCGCGCTCTTTGTCGGTCACCACAGCCGATCGGTTCGCCCCAGCGACCGGCCTGCCACATCCCTTAGAATTTATAAAGATCTGCTGTCTGAATCGACACCTCAGCCAAACCCAAAGCCAAGCTGACGATAGTCGGCAATAATGTTTTACCGCCCCTTGCCATGACGAACACCACAAACGCCCCCCAGCCAGACGCCTCCCAGCCAGACGCCTCCCAGTCAAACGCTTCCCAGTCAAACGCTTCCCAGTCAGACACGCCACCTACGTCCCAGGATGAGGCTTCCGGCTCGCTTCATCACCGCGAAACTAGACCCTGGGGCTCTTTTACCGTTTTAGAAGAGGGCAAAGGCTATAAAATTAAGCGGGTTGAAGTTAATCCTGGGGAGCGCCTGAGCCTGCAGATGCACTACCACCGGAGTGAGCATTGGATCGTTGTTTCTGGTACGGCCCGCGTGATTTGTGGCGACGATTCTACCTTGATCTGCAGCAATCAATCGACCTATGTGCCGGTTTGCACACCGCATCGGCTAGAAAATCCGGGCGTGATTCCCCTTGTTTTAATTGAGGTTCAAAACGGAGAATACCTGAATGAGTCTGATGTCACGCGCTTCGATGCTCCTGCGAGCTGAGACGCTGCGGGTCAAAGGCTACTGCGGTCTATCGCCAGCCTAGCGTGACGGCAAGGGGCACCATTCTGGCAGAGCCAAAGTAGATAACCTATGTCTATGGCGCTTCTGAGCGGTGCAAACTAAGTTATGTTGAACGGCGCTAACGTACATCTCACGACGATTTTGGGAGAGGTAGCGCGCTTCAGGGGACACAAAGGTGGCGATCGCGGTAACGGCTATGGCTGCAGTCAGTAGGCGCTTCATCGGACAGCTCCTTGATCAAGTTGGGGGGGCAAGTGCCTCTACGCCAGAATATTTGGATCTCGCTCTGGATACTGCTCTGACTGTGAAGCTTTTGCCCACTGTCCATAGTTATATTGTGTGGCTATGGGCAGTGGCCATAGTCCTGTTGTGCAATCTGCAACACCGATTGCCCGTCCCACAAAGCACTAGCGATATACTGAGTTCGCTAGTGAAATGGACGTAGGTGAGGCGGTTGCAGCTGAGGTCGAAAGGCTTTTGTTTGCCAAGGACTGTGACATGCCTCTCGTGACAGGCCCCTCGCCACTTCACATCCCGCCGTCTTAATGCACCTGCTATGGTTTCTATTGCACGCAAAAATCTCTTCGAGGATATTCCTCGCTTTTTGGTTGCCCAAGCCGGCATCATGTTTGCCGTCAGCCTTGTGACGATTCAGATTGGTATTCTCAAAGGATTTGCCCGGTCAACCACTCGCATCATCGAGAGTTCCAATGCGGATATCTGGCTGACAGGAGAGGAGATGGTTCACTTTGAGCTAACCCAGAGCATTCCACTAGAGACCCAAGTGGAAGCCAAGACCATTGACGGCGTAGCGCGGGCAGAGGCTATGGTGCTGGCGAGCGGGCGATGGCGAGGCCCCAGCGGAAAAATCAGCACGGTGCGTATTGTTGGGTTTGATCCTTCCGGGAGGCTGTTTAGACCGCGTCAAATCATGGCCGGGGATCTAGCAAAAGTGGACGAACCCTTTAGCTTCATGACAGATCCAACGAATCTAGATGGGCTCAAGCTAGAGGCTGTCGATGGCCAAGGAGAGGTCAACTCGGCGCCCGCGACCTTAGTGGGCCTGACTCGAGACACGCAGTCCATCGCCTCTAGTTCGATGATCTTCACATCTTTGGAAAACGCTAAGGCCTATGCCACAGCGGGATTGACCTCTAGTGTCTCCTGCGATGTTCAGCCTGGGGGGGACAACTTAAGATGCACAACCACCTATACCCGTGCAGAAGATGAGGCCATCCCCGACCGACAGCCTCTATCAATATCCGATCCAGTGTCCTACGTTCTGATCCAGGCTGACTCTGACGAAGATATCGCTCAGCTCAAGCAGCGGCTAGAGGCGGCTTTTCCAGATGTCCAGGCGCTGACCCAAGAGGAGATGCTAACCATCACCCGTCAGTATTGGCAGCTGCGCACGGGGATCGGGTTTATTTTGGGCCTAGGGGCCGCCGTTGGCATGATTGTTGGCATTGTGATCGTCGGGCAAATTCTCTACTCGTCTGTGTCGGATCATATTCGGGAGTATGGCACTCTCAAGGCCATGGGGGCGTCAGATAAGATGATCTATGGGGTGATTATTGAACAAGCCCTATGGATGGCGGTCTTGGGCTACATCCCAAGTATCTTGCTGTGCTTTGGCTTAGGTGCTTGGACCTTCTCAACACAGGGCATCATGATCTTGATCACGCCAGCTGTCTCGGCAGGGATTTTTGGCATCACGGTGCTTATGTGTGTTGGCTCTGCGCTATTCGCCATCCAGAAGGTGACCCATGTTGACCCGGCTATTGTTTTTAAAGCCTGATGTTTAAAGCCTGACGTGGGTTTCACATAGTCCCCGGCGGTGGGCAGGCCCTCTTCTCAGGGCCAGATGCCTCAGATCTATAGCGTTTCTATAGCGTTACCTGCACGGTAGCGCTCAATACAGTATTGTGACAAGGCGACTCGATACGTTGCTTAAAGACTCTGTAGAGTTTTATGGAGAGTCGAGAGTAATTGTTTACAATAGGCAATATCGTGGACTGCCCTATCCGCTTCTTCTCCCCACACACCTAGAATAGATGTGTCACATGGTTCTTAAATGACGGCTCAATTGCGTGATAATCAGAAGCTAGACCAGCAGGGAAAAGTGCGGCAGCCCCTCAGTGGCAATCAGGTGGCGATCGCGGCCTCAAATGTGTCCATGAGCTTTGAAGTGGGCGACCAAAAGCGGACCGTGCTCAACCAGGTATCGCTGGCTGTTGCCGCCGGTAAAATTCAGCTCCTGATGGGACCATCTGGCTCGGGCAAGACAACGCTGCTGTCCATATTAGGCGGAATCTTGACCCCATCTGCCGGTCGCGTCGAGATTTTTGGACAAGATATTACCCGGATGTCCCGCAGTAGGCTATCTAAATTTCGACTGTTGAATATCGGCTTTATTTTCCAAGGCTTCAATCTTTTTCCAGCGCTTACCGCAGCAGAGAATATTGAGGTTGTCCTCAAAATGCAGGGTAGACATAGCCATGCTCGACGAAGAGCCCGTGACTTGCTTGAGCAGGTAGAGCTTGAAGATCGGGCAGATGCTTACCCCCGCAACCTGTCCGGTGGTCAGAAGCAGCGGGTGGCGATCGCTCGGGCGCTGGCAGGCCAACCCCCAATTGTCATGGCTGATGAACCAACAGCCTCCCTGGACTCTAAAAGTGGATATGCGGTTATCTCTCTCCTGCGCCGCCTAGCGAAGGAAGACGGCACGACGGTGCTGATTGTGACCCATGATCCACGAATTCAGGATGTTGCCGATGACGTTGCCTATTTGGAGGATGGCCGCCTGGGAGGGCGGGCTGACACATCCTTGACAATGCCTTAGGAAATTGGGCAGGGCTTGAGTTGGTTTGCCCGCTGCCCATTCGGCAATTTCCCAGCAATTCTCAGTATGGTCGTGCCGGGCTGTCCGCATTCGTCTCGGCGAGCACTTCGCGCTTAACAAATTGCGGCCTACGAAAAACAAAGTCCCTTCAGGACTGCCGATCGGTCTCAGCCCCAGCGGGGCTTTCGCGCAATTAGCCCGCAGTTCACTCGCGGACAGTCTGAAAGCGTAGCCGAACGGCTAGTTCGTCCTGATTCGCCAAACTGAGAATTGCTGCTCGGTCTCGGTCTATCTCGACAAGTCTTGACTATTTACTCGCGCGCCTAAACTGCTTCAGCAAACCCTAATTCAGCAAGCCCTAACTATGGAGAAATGCGACGATAGCGAGCTTGAGTTAGCATATGAATGCCATAAGCCAGCATACCCAACGCCACAATGCCCATTAAGATTGCACCAAAAGGCTGCTGCTCAATAGTCTGCAATACACCGGCTGTTGTCTTTGCCTGGCTGGCATCAGATAGGCGCGCTGCTTGGGCAAAAAAGTAGCCAATGATAATCGAAACAATACCTTTGGAAATCAGGCCAAACCGACCGAGACGAGTGGCCCAGGTTTCCTCAGTTTGGCTCATTTCAGACAGCTTTAGCTTCTTGCGAAACTTGGTTTTGACACCGCGATAGATGCTGTAAAACCCGTAAGCTACTGCGCCAGCGGCGACCAGTCCCACCAGCCACCGGCCAAACGGCTGGGATAGCAAGGTGGCAGTTTGTTGGCCAGACCCACTACCAGAGCCGCTGCCCGAGGAGGAGCTGCTGCCAAACACGATACGGAATGCCGCAATGGCCAAACTACCGTAAATCAGACCGCTAATGGCATAGGATAAGCGGCGGGCAATATTCTTTGCTCCCTCATCGTTGTGCTCGGGGTCATAGATGGCGGAAACAAATCGCCAGACGACGTACCCGACTAAACCGACAGCAACGAAGAATAGCATAACCTTACCAAAGGGCTGGCTAGCAATGGTTTGAAGTGTGCCCTTTGAGCCTGTTACTTTTCCGCCCCAGTTGAAGGCTGCCTGTACGGCCAGGATCCCCACCAAAGCATAAATAACGCCCTTGGCGGCATAGCCAAAGCGAGCTAAGGTTTCGATCCATTGGGCCGTTTCACCACGGTCCACGGATGACAATGATTGGTTATTCATGATGATTCGAGTTGAACATGTTCTGAACTAAACGCTGATGCGCTACTACCAGACTTGTATTCAACTACCCAACGCTCTAACTGCGCATCTATCCACTGGTCTTATCTACGCTCTTTTGGCTGGAGACTTGGGCAACGTTGCCTTTAGAAGCAAAGCTATCGGTATCCTGCAGCCTGCAGAGCAAACAGGTGAGCATATCGTCCCCCATATTTCAGCAGCTCCTCATGGCTGCCTTGCTCCGTCATCACGCCGCGATTCAGCACAATAATTTTGTCCGCCATGCGCACTGTAGAAAAGCGGTGGGAAATCAAGATCACAGTTTGGTCTTGGGTCGCTTCTCGAACATGGTCAAACACCTCCGACTCTGCCTCCGCATCCATAGCTGATGTCGGTTCATCTAGCACCAAAATATCCGCCTGCGATCGCATAAACGCTCGGGACAGACCGATTTTTTGCCATTGCCCCCCCGATAGCTCTCGTCCGTTACGAAACCACTTTCCCAGTCGGGTATCAAAGTCCTCCGGCAGGGTTTCAATAAAAGGACGAGCAATGCCCTTATCCGCCGCTTGCTCCCAGCGATCGCGGTCTGTAATCGCCGTCACGTCCCCCACGCCAATGTTCTCTCCCACCGTAAATTGATAGCGAACAAAGTCTTGAAAGATAACGCCAATGCGCCGCTGCAGCACCTGCAGATCCCATTGGGCTAAGTCCAAACCATCTAGTAAAATGCGCCCCTCTGTCGGGCTGTACAGCCGCGTCAGCAGCTTGATCAGCGTGGTTTTCCCAGAACCATTTTCTCCTACAATGGCCAGCTTGCTCCCTGGCTTAAGGTGCAGGGAAATGTCTTGCAGAGCAGGAGTATCGCTCTCCGGATAATAGAAGCTCACGTTCTCAAAACGAATGCCGTCTCCTGGCGCTGTGCCTCGAGTGGCGTAGCCGCCAGATTGGGGTGTCTCTTCTTCCAAAAAGCTGTAGAGCGTAGAGAGGTAAAGGCTATCTTCGTACATTCCTCCCACAGAGGTCAGGATATTGGCGAAGGTGGTCTGTCCCTGGCGAAACACCACTAGATACATCGTCAGGTCACCCAGAGAAATACGGCTGGCGATCGTCTCTAGCACAATCCAGGTGTAGGCTCCATAGAATGCCAGGCTGCTCAACAACCCCAATCCGTAGCCCCATAGGCTACGGCGCACCGTCAAATCTTTGTCCTCAGCGTAGAGCCGCTGGAAAATATTGCGGTAGCGATCAAGAAATAGATCTCCAAGCTGATATAGCTTCACTTCCTTGGCATAGTCCTCCCGCGCCACCAGCACTTCTAAGTAGGTTTGCTCACGGGTCTCGGGAGCCCGCCAGCGAAATAAGCGAAACGCCTGTTCGGCAAAGCGGGTCTCTGCCACGAAGGCAGGCACCGAGGCCAGCATCAGCACCAGCACGGCCCAAACGGAGAACTGCAGCAGCAGCCCTGAGAAGGTCACTAGGGAGATGGCGTCGCGCACCAGCCCGAAAATGCGGGTCACCATGCTCAGCGGACGGCTAGAAGCCTCGCGGCGGGCGCGGGTCATTTTGTCGTAAAATTCTGAGTCTTCGAACTGCACTAGACTCAGGGTCAGAGCCTTCTCCAGAATCAGCTCATTCACGCGCTGGGCTAGCAGGACCCGCAGCAGGTTTTGACATAGGGATATGCCTTGACGACAGCCGCTCAACGCAGCCACCAAGGCCGCCTCTAAACCCAAGTAGCGAAGGGCCAGCCACCGGTCTGCCTCTAAACCTGATTGCGCCGCCTGCACCACCGCATCGACAATCAGCTTACCCACATAGGCCACCGCCGCCGGAAGCATACCCGATATCAGGGTAAGTGCAGCAAATAACAGCGTAAATCTGCGGTTTGTGCCCCAAACTAGGGCGATCGCACGACCACAGTAGCGGAAAATGGAGGCAGACTGGCGAAAGCGTTGCCAGGGTTGACGGACCCGATTGTAAAGACTGTTCATCTCTCTACGATAGCGGCTGCCGCTCAGAGAATGAGAAGCCGCAGCAGATTGCCAAGGCCTTTTATCAAAGCCCCTTTTATCAAAGCCTTAGACTGAGCCTTGAACTGACGGCTACCCAGACCGAGAAGCTCCATCGAGCGAAATAGAACTTAGAAAAATTCGTCTCATGTTCCGGTTACTGTATTGCGCCGTAGAACAGGTAAGTATGCGCGCAATACGAAAAGCTACTGATAAGAGATCACTATGGACTTACTCAATCTCGCTGCAGCCAACAACGGCAATCTCAATGGAATGAACTTCACGGGGCAAGATCTATCCGGGCTTGACCTAGGCGGCATTTCTCTGCAGCGCGCGAATCTTCGTGGCGCGAACCTGTCGGGGGCTCGGCTCGTAAGCGCTGACCTGACCGGCGCAAACCTGTCGGGGGCTCGGCTCGTTGAGACAGATTTGGCCGCAGCTCAGCTTAAAAACGCTCGGCTATGCAACGCCGATTTCACAAGAGCCAATCTATCTAAGACCAGTCTGCGGGGCGCTGACCTCTCTAAAGCAGACTTGACCAACGCCAAGCTGCGAAACACTGACCTGACCCGCGCCTCGCTGATGGGTGCGTTGGTTTCGGACCGCGAACTGCGCGACTGCTGCCATCTCAATTCTACAGTATTGCCCCAGGGCGATATAGTGACGACGAGCACAGCCGGTGTGCCGCTGGGTGCGGCAGGGTAGCGCTTTTCTGGTACAGTCTGAAGCTAGATCGCTACACTGGATCAAGATCCAGCGCTCTGTTTGAGGATGATGCTATGTCAGCCCATCGGTCTACGGCTTCTGTCCTAAGTGGCGCGATCGCCCTCGGCATACTGATTGTGCTGCCTCCTGCTGCGATCGCCCAAACGATTCAAGAGCAAGAATCCGAGGCGATCGCGCCATTCCCCTCAGATGTGCCCCCTACCGCATCCACTGCAGATCTAGAGCTAGAAGACACAGCACCGGGCAATAGAACCCCCGATGCAGCTGTCGATGCAGCCTTTGACGAGGTTCCGTCTGACCCCAGCGCGGGTGGTTTAGATGATGCTGATTCGAGCGGTGACGTTGTAGACATCGCTGCTCCAGACACCGACGCTAGCCCTGTAGAACCGGCAGAATCTGAGACCCCAAATATCGGCATCTCCGACGCCAGCACTCCTGAGGCTGTAACTACAGATGTCCCGGATACCAGCGCCACCGATACCAGCGTCCCAGCCACAGACGCCGAAGCCACCGAAGCTACAGACGCCGGAGCTACAGACGCCGAAGCTGCAGAGATCCCAGACACCGAAACGGCAGACACCGGCTCCCTCGACAGCGACGATGACCCCGATGCCGCCGCCCAGCAGCGCCGCCTTGACCTGTTTTCCGTCGGCGATCGCCTGTTTGAGGCTGAACAATATGCTGAGGCCGAAGCCATTTACCGTCAGGCCAAAGGCACCTTTGAGGGCGACACCGTCCAGCGGGCCGAGACAATCACAGACCCAGCCCTGCTTCCACCGGCAGGCCAGGTCTATTGGCGGGAATACCAGGCTGGGCTAGAGACAGGTTTAGACACCCGCATTGATGTCCCTCTGCAGCTCTTGACCCAAGAGCATCCTGAATTTATTCCCGGCCATCTGAGCTACGCTGAACGCCTCAAGCAGCAAGAACAGATGGCCGCCTCACTGGCCGTATTGGAGCGGGCAGCAACCCTCTATCCCAACAACCAACCCTTAACCCAAGCCCGAATTGATGCATTGGTGGCCCAAGAGGACTGGCTGCAAGCCGCCATCGCCGCGCGGCAGTTTGCGCTGATCAATCCAGAACATCCGGCAGCGCCAGAGCTAAGTACCGATGCGGACGAGTACCAAGGTCGATTTCGTCGCCGGATGCGATCGCGTATCACCCGCAACGCCATTGGCAATGTGCTGGCGGGTGGCGTCGGCTTTGCGCTGACGGGCAATATTTTTGGCCCTCTCTCGGCGCTGCAAACAAGCATTCTGCTGCTGCGAGGTGAGTCGGCAGTGGGGGAGCGAGCCTCGCGCCAAGCGGCAGAAGAGCTGGAGATTATTACTGACGATGCAGTTGTCACCTACATTGACGAGCTGGGTCAAAAGCTGGCTCAGCTGGGGGGGCGCAGTGAATTTGAGTATGAATTCTATGTGGTTGCAGAAGACGAGCTCAATGCCTTTGCCCTCCCTGGCGGCAAAGTGTTTATCAACGCTGGCGCAATCTTAAACACAGAGACGACCGCAGAGCTTGCAGGGCTTGTGAGCCATGAGCTATCCCATGCCGTTCTCTCCCATGGTTTCCAGATGATGACCGGAGGCAACCTGATGGCGAACGTACTGCAGGTAGCGCCCTATGGCGGCATTGCCGCAAACCTAGCCGTGCTGAGCTACAGCCGCGATATGGAGCGACAGGCTGACCGCTTGGGCACCCGTATTTTGGCGGCATCTCCCTACGCTGCTGACGGCATGGCCCGGCTGATGGAAACGTTAGAAGAGGAAAACCCGCGCGGACGCTTTGACTGGCTCTCTAGTCATCCTGACACGCCAGAGCGCATTCGTCGTCTCAATACTCTGATCGAAGAAAACGGCTATAACCGCTATGCCTACGAAGGGGTAGAAGAGCATCAGCGCATTCAAGACCGAGTTCGACGCATTTTGGTCCAGGCAGGGGTGCTGCTGGAGCTAGATGAGTTTGGTGACCCCATTGAACCAGATGGAGACGTAGAGCCAAATTCTGAGCCAAATTCTGAGCCAAATTCTGGGCTAGAGCCAGAGCCAGAGCCAGAGCCAGAGCCAGAGCCAGAGCCAGACGCCGGACTAGGCGACGATATCAGCGAAGAGACGCCAAAATGAAGCTGCTATGCGTCAGTAACGGACATGGCGAGGACGCGATCGCCCTGCGCATTCTCAAAGCGCTACAGCAAGCTGAATCGGGGCAGACCCTTGAACTGGCCGCCCTACCCATTGTGGGGGAGGGCCATAGCTACCGCGCGGCCCAGATTCCCATTGCGGGGCAGACTCAAATCATGCCTTCCGGCGGCTTTGTCTACATGGACGGGAAGCAGCTGTGGCGAGATATGCAGGGGGGACTACTTTCCCTAACGCGATCGCAGCTGCGGGTAGTGCGACAGTGGGGGAATAGCGGGGGGCAAGTGCTCGCCGTGGGGGACATTGTGCCGCTGCTGTTTGCCTGGCTTAGCGGGGCTCCCTATGCCTTTGTTGGCACGGCCAAATCAGACTATTACCTGCGAGATGACTCTGGGCCACTGACCCATCGCCCCTGGTTTGGGCGACTGGAGGAATGGTCAGAGTCAGTTTACCTGCCGTGGGAGCGCTGGCTTATGGGTCGACCCTGCTGCCGCGCTGTGTTTCCCCGCGACAGTCTGACCAGCGAAACGCTTCAGCGCTGGGCCATACCAACCGTCGATTTGGGTAATCCCATGATGGATGGACTGCAGACCGACGATCTCTGTTCTGCTCAGCCAATCGCGACCCCTCAACCAAGCACGATTCTGCTGCTGCCGGGATCCCGGAGCCCTGAAGCAGAACGAAACTGGCAGCATATGCTCTCGGCTGTTGATGCGGTGCAGCAGATCTGGGGCGATGTTCGATTCTGCGCCGCAATTTCTCCCAACCTCAATCTAGAGTCGTTCTGTCAGCTTGCGGCGAGACAAGGATGGCAGTCTGGAGATGCCAAGACCAAGTCTGATCGGGGTATCTACACCCGTGGCGGGGCTACACTGCAAATCGGTAGCCGATTTAATGAGTTCGCCCATGGGACCGACATGGCCATCGCCATGGCTGGTACAGCCACGGAACAAGTCGTTGGATTGGGGAAGCCTGTGATGACGTTGGTGGGAGAAGGACCACAATTTACTGCAGCCTTTGCAGAGGCGCAAACTCGGCTATTGGGTCAGTCAGTAGAGCTTGTCGATCTGCCCAACAATATGGGGAATGCAATGCAGCGGCTGTGGGTCGATATGCCTAGGCGACAAGCGATCGCCCGCAATGGTCGACGGCGGCTAGGCCCCTCTGGGGCTGCTGAGCGAATTGCGGCCCACCTGCTCAACGTCATGCCGTCTGGCACTTTGTAAGCTGTTTCCGTCCACAGCTCGTCCATGGCTTGCTTATGGCTCGTCCATGGCTCGCCACTGTCTGGACCTGCACTCCTTAGGTGCCGACGCCACGGCCCAAATTGTTCCCCTGCACCAAGATACTCCACAACATTCAGATGTAATCTTCGCAATACGCTTACGGGGCGGGGCGGTTAATTGTTGGAGCCTTTACGCAATGTTACATTTGCGCGGATAACGTTGTATATGTAACAAACATGCCCTTTGAAGCCTGCTCAGACTCGACAGCACCACATGTGGCTTTCAATCGTACTGCGGCATCCACTGGTTTCACTGGCAATCCCATCGCTGCTTGTGCCCCAAACCACCTTATGACCTTTTCATCACCACCACTATGTCCTTGACAACGCTTCATTACGGCAACGCTAACCTCAAAGGCGAAAATTTCAGCAATGCAAGTTTGGCAAACGTTTGTTTCCGCAAAGCCGTACTTGCCAACACGAACTTCGCCTATGCCGATCTCTCTGGCGTAGATTTTAGCGACGCAAACCTCAGAGGCGCAAACTTTACCGGAGCGAAGCTCAACGATGCAATCTTCAGAAATGCCTACATGGAAGGCGTCAATCTGACCTCCGCTGTCCTGAATCGGACCAACTGCCGGGGGGCTCATTTGTGTAATGCCAACTTCACTAACGCCATGTTGGTATTGGCCGATTTCGCCAACTCAAATTTAGATGGGGCCACCATCAGTCCGGACCAGCTGTCCAATGCTCGGCTTGTCAATGCAATTCTACCGAGACCAAACCGGTATCGCGCCCAAAACCTGGTTAGGATCTAGCTTTAGCAAGAGACAACATAGCTTCTGTCCTAGAAAAGGTCTGTTGCTCTGGGACAGAAGCCGTTGTTTTGACGGCTTGAGCTTATGATGCCATACAGCAATATGGGTGCGATCTGGGGTGCGATCGCGGTAGGACAGAGGCAACAGAGCAGTTGTCATCTCGGTCACCATAGGGATAGCGACAACCCGCTACGATGCAGTTGGGTCAGCCTGTTGTCTCTAGATTCGGATCCCACTATGACCACCCTCTCTCCGCCCCAGGGCAGCCATCGCCTGCTCAAAAACAGAGCCATTCAGCGATTCCTAGAATCGACCTCCGGACTCATCGGTCTGGGGCTCACCCTCTTCATCGTCCTGGCGGCCCTCCTAGCCCCCGTTCTCAACCCTTACGACCCCGCCAGCGATCGCGACTATGCCGCCCGATTCCAGGGATCAAGCCTTGAACATTGGTTTGGCGCTGACGGGCTAGGGCGCGATATTTTGACATTAGTGTGGTATTGGCTACGGACCTCCCTGGTGATTGGCTTGGCCTTTGGGCTGGCAGCAGGATACTTTCGCGGCTGGATCGAGCGTGTAGTGGGCTGGATGACAGATGTGATGCTGGCGGTTCCCTCCATCCTGTTGGCGATCGCTGTGGTGACGGTGACAGGGCCAAGCGTGGTGGGCGTCATGTTTGCCGTAGACACAAAAGCCGTCCAGATTATTCTACCTGGACGGCTTTTGTGTAAAGTTTAGCCTATGGGACTGAGCGGCAAGCTAGCCGCCAGCCGTAGTGCTTAATACCGGTTGTTGCGACGACCACCGCCAAAGGATCCACCACCGCGGTTTTCGCGAGGCTTGGCTTTGTTGACCTTGAGGTCGCGGCCCATCCACTCAGCACCGTCAAGAGCTTCAATAGCAGCAGCTTCTTCTGCTTCTTCGCTCATTTCGACAAAACCGAAACCGCGCATGCGGCCTGTTTCGCGATCGGTGGGAAGTTGAACACGCTTAACGGAGCCGTACTCTGCAAATACCGTGTTGAGGTCGGCTTCTGTGACGTCGTAAGACAGGTTGCCTACATATATTGACATGGATTAACTCCAAAAGTTAGAGGATATGTGTAGAGGAGTATTTCGGAGAAAGTCTGTCAATGGAAAAACGTGAAAATTCGCTAACACTATGAACAAATGTTACTGACCGATATCTACCAATACTGTACAAAAATAGCATGTTTCAATAGAGTGTGGCAGGTATTTGGCATCGCTTAGCAACTCTTAATCTAAGATTGTAGAGCAGTTACCGGAGAGCTGTTCATTACGATGTCAGCAGTGAGCATGTGTCTAATCAGCCCCGAGAGCTGGCCATCAGTTTGGGGTATCGTTGAGCCGGTATTTCGCTCTGGCGAGACCTATGCCTTCCCCACAGATATCTCAGAAGCAGAGGCGCACCAGGTTTGGGTTGAGATCCCGACAGCCACCTATGTCGCGACCGATGGCGACACCGTTTTG
>JGI12210J13797_10072601_pt1 | contig 28896 bp, 30 predicted proteins | sample ElkSlonscriptome_3_FD_13797 | JGI IMG/M metagenome (IMG submission 13797) | reverse complement strand
GACGACGCCGCGCTCCGAGCCGACGCGGCCGGCGCCCGATTCAACCGGGACTACACCGATTGGTTGCAGCGGGCGTCGGGACGCGAGCCACGACCTGCGCGGTTGCCGCTAAGGCGCCGTTCGGCGTCATTCCCATCGGAAGAAGCGCGCCGCGACCACCAGCAACAGGGCAGCGAGTCCGAGCAGGAGCGCGAGCTGGGGCAGGATGTCGATGACGCCGGCGCCGTCGATCATGATGTCGCGGGCGGCGTCGACCAGATGGGTCAGCGGCATCAGCGTCGACATGGCTTGGGCCGCGGTGCTCGTGCCCTCCATCGAGAACCAGACGCCGGACAGCAGTAGCATGGGCCAGGACATGAGGTTGAGCAGGCCGTCGGCCAGTTCCTCGGTGCGCAGGCGGGCCGAGACGGTCAGGCCGAGGCTGATCATGCACAGCGCGCCGGCGGTGTAGACCAACAGCAATGCGGCGTAAGAGCCGCGCATCGGAAAGTCCAGGATCATCGAGGCACCAAGATAGACCAGGGTGCTGGTCGAGAGCACGACGATGAGCCGCGAGAGCACCTGTGCGCTGAGGAACTCGATGGGCCGGAGCGGCGTCGCCTTGAGCCGCCGCAGGACGCCGTTCTTGCGGTAGCGTACCACCACCCAGCCGACACCCCAGAGGCTGGAGAACATCACGTTCATGGCCAACACGCCGGGCAGCACCCAGTCGGCATAGCTCAGGGCCTCGCCTTCGGCCGCACGGCGCTGTGGTGAGCTGTGGGGCGAGCCGTCTGGATCGGCTTGATCCTGCTGCGCAGAGGCGCCGAGCAGTAGGCGTTCGACCAGGTCGCCGTTGGCGGAGTCGGGATTGACCCAATAGGCGGGGCCGTCGCGCATGTCGAGCAGCAGGTCGAGCTGGTGGCGCTGCACCTTGGTCACGGCGCTGGCGATGGCGTCGCTATCGTCCGTCACCGGGATGAAGTCGATATGCGGTGTGGCGAGAAAGCCGGTGCTGACTGTCTGCGCCGAGTCGATCTCGGCTGGCGCGGCAATGACGCCGACCTTGAACAGCGCCTTGGGCTCGCCGCTGAAGATGAATGCGAACGCCATGATCATCATCACCGGCATCAGCAGGTTCCAGGTCAGGCCGGCGCTGTCGCGATAGAACTCGCGGTTGCGGGCGGCCAGCACGGCCAGGATGCGCTGCCACATGGATCAGGCCCTCAGGCTGTGGCCGGTGAGCTTGAGGAACAGGTCCTCAAGGCTCGGCGTGTCGATGCGCAAGGCCGTGAGCCCGGCGCCGATGCGCTCTAGGTGCTCGAGCACCGGTGGTACGGCGTCGGCATAGAGTTCGATCACGGTGTCGCGTCGCTCGGCATAGTCGGGCAGGGGCTCGTTGTCGGGCCAGGCCGCGGTCGGCAGGCGCACGATGGCGGCTGGAAAGTGTTCGTGCACCAGTGCTTGTGGTTGGCCGCGGGCGATGATGCGGCCCTGATCGACGATGGCGATCTCGTCGCAAAGCTGCTCCGCCTCTTCCATGTAATGGGTGGTCAAGAGCACGGTCTTGCCGCGCGCGCGCACGGTCTTAATCAGCGACCAGAAGTTGCGTCTGGCCTGGGGGTCGAGACCGGTGGTCGGTTCGTCGAGAAAGACCAGGTCGGGATCGTTGACTAACGCGATCGCCAGCAGCAGTCGTTGACGCTGTCCGCCGGAGAGTTTGCGCGTGTCGCGATTGAGGATCTCCGACAGATTGCACAGGCGGACCAGCTCATCGCGGTCGGCGGTGCGCGCGTAGAGGCTCGCGAACATCCGCAGCGACTCCTCGACGGTCTGGAAATCTTGTAGCGACGTGGCCTGGAATTGGATGCCGATCGACTGCCGAAAGGCGAGGTCGAGCGGGCGACCGCGGAATAGAACCTCCCCGGTGGTCGGCGTCTGAATCCCTTCGAGCATCTCCATTGTCGTGGTTTTGCCGGCGCCGTTGGGGCCGAGCAGGCCGAAGCATTGGCTGGGCAGCACTTCGAAGCTCAAGCCGTCGACGGCTTGCACGCCAGGGTAGCGCTTCTCCAGCGATCGGGCCTCGATCAGGGCGGAATCGCTGGTCATTGAAGCGTCTGTAAGGGATTCGCGGGAGCGGCCGGTTCTTTCTTGTTCCAGCCGCGGGGTTCGGGTGCTTCTTGGCTAGATCAGGGCTCGCGTTTGGGCCCGAGTCGGGGCGCTACCCAGACCGTAACCCAGGCCCACACCAAGTGTGCTCAGGATTTACGCCTCGCCATCCTTGCGGGTGTCAATCTTGAAGGGGACGTAGGCGGGGCAAAAGCCGAGCGTCGATGTCGCCAGCGGTACCAGCCCGAGCAGGGTTAGCCACCAAGTGTTGGTGAAGATGCCAGCCAGAATCAGCACGCCGCCGGCGGCTAGGCGTAGGTTGCGATCTTGCTTGCCCATGTTTTTGGTCATGATGATTTCTCCGGTCGATGAAGATGAGTCGGTTGCTGTGTCATTGGGTGCGGTCTGGCCGTGCCACTGGACCAGGTCCCTCGAGGAACGGAAGCTCAGGCGTCTGCCGCCACACCGCCTCCGTGCTTGTAGACGGAAATGGGGGCACCGCGACCAGATTTCTCGTCTGTTCCCCTGTTTTGAGCGCGGCCAGTATATGATTGGCATCCGGCAGGGTCGTTGCGAAAGGGCAATTGCGCTGTGTCGTGCACGAGCAGATACCCTTTCTCGTGCCGCGGGAATTGTACGCCAGGCAGGAGCTCTTGTGTGGCGCCTATCCGCAACCGCGTACTCACCGTAGACGAGGAGATTGCCGACGCCCTCATGCATGGATTCAAATTGCCGCGGCTGCTGTTTTGGGCCGCTATCCTGTTTCTGCTGTCGCTGACCGTCAAGCCTTGGTTGGAACTGGCCTTGGTGAACCACGACGTCGAACCCAGGGCAGTGACCGCCCGCGGGGACATCGCTGGCGATGAGCGGGCCACCATCGAGATCTTCGAGTCGGCTAGCCCGTCGGTCGTCTTTATCAGCACGACGGCCGAACTGCTGAGCCCCTGGACGCGCAATCTCACTCAGGTTCGCCGCGGGACCGGCTCCGGCTTTGTCTGGGACGGCGCCGGCCACATCGTGACCAATTACCACGTCGTCGAAGACGCGCGCTCGGCGCGGGTAAGGCTGTCCGACGGGCGGACTTACAACGCCGAGTTTGTCGGTGCGAGCCCCGAGCACGATCTGGCGGTGGTGCGCATCGGCGTGTCTCTGGCGCGCATCGAGCCGGTCGCGGTCGGCAGTAGTTCGGACCTGCGGGTTGGGCAGAAGGTGTTTGCTATCGGCAATCCGTTTGGTTTCGACTACAGTCTAACCACTGGGGTCGTCTCGGCGCTGGACCGCACGATCGTGTCGGAGGAGCATGGCGAGATTCGGCACTTGATCCAGACCGACGCGGCCATCAATCCCGGCAATTCGGGCGGACCGTTGCTGGACAGTGCGGGCCGTCTTATCGGCGTCAATACCGCCATCTTCAGCCCGTCCGGGAGCTTTAGCGGCATCGGATTTGCCGTGCCGGTGGACGCCGTCAATCGTGTGGTGCCCCAACTCATCGCTAGCGGTCGCTATGTGCGCCCCCGTATTGGCATCTATGGCGACGACGATATCAGCCGGCCGATCCTCGCCGAACTCGGTGTCGAGGGCGTGCTGATTCTGCGTGTGGAGCTCGATTCACCTGCGGCCGTCGCGGGGCTGGTGCAAACTCGGGTCACCAATGCGGGCGAGATTATCCCCGGCGACATCATTCAAAGCGTCGATGGTAAGACGGTCGGCGAGATGGCGGACCTCATCGAGGTGTTGGAGAATTACCGAAGTGGCGACCAGGTCGTTCTGGATTTGGTGCGGCGCGGCAAGTCGATCCGTGTCGCAGTCGTTCTCGGCGGGCGCTACAGACAACTCGAGTAAACCGATGCTGTCTACGCCGGCGCCGAGGCCGCTAGCGACCGCCTTAGTTGAGGCCGCAGACGCCGGTGGGGCAACAGCCGCCGGTGCCGCAAGCGGGGGCGTTGCCGCTGCCTAGGCTGGCGCTGGAGATGAGGTTGCCGCCGTTGGCCATGCGATGGACCGGTGTATCGGCAGCGGTGTCGCCGCGCGACAGGTTGGCGCGTTCGCACAATTCGCCCCAAGTGGTGATCTTTTCGCTCATGCGATGGTTGACCTCGACGACGTGATCGTTGGCGTCGCAACGGTAATCATATGTCGGCATCGCGCGTTTCTCCAATATCGATGTTTACTAATATGGATAGATTATATCCAGACCGGGCGACAACGCAACGGTGAAGGCCGGGCTCGAGGGCGTCGGGTCTTGGATCCATGCCTTAGGTGTCATTGCCAGCGCCGACCTTTTGTCGGAAAGGCCGAGCGCCAAGCGCCTGGGGCCGAACTTGCGCAATGCTGCAGTGCGACGGTCCTCGGCCCTCGGCCCCCGGCGCTTGGCCCTCTCCACGCAGCGCAAGGGCTTTGCAGCCAAATAGTGTATGCTCCTCGGTCTGAGGCGAAGCCACGCTAGCCTGTTACTCAAATTGGGCCGCCGCCCAGAGCTTGCCACGCAGCCCCATGCCGGTGCTGTAGCCGACGCTGGCGAAGCGAATGTTGCCACTGCTGTCGAGCACAAAGCTGGCGGGTACACCGCGCACGCCCCATTGGGTCGCGATTTCGCCATAGGGGTCGGCAATCGCATCAAAGGACAGACCTTGCTTCTGAAGATAGTTGTTGATCTCCATGTCACTGCCTGACTGCATGGCCACGGTGATGACCTGGTAGTCGCTGCTCAATGCCTCGATGTTGCCTTCTCCCAGCTTGCAGACCGGGCACCAAACGGCCCAGAAGTGCACCAGCGTCGGCTGGCCGCGGAGGCTCGCAAGGTCGAAGGGTTGAGCCATGGTCGTCGGTGCGCTCAGGTCAGGGGCCTGACCGCTGGCCAGAGGGCGAGACTTGAACCATTGCACGCCGACGAAGATGACCAGGATCACCAGAATGTTCGCCAGCCAGCCGCGTAGGCGGCGCTTCGGTCGGAGGTTGGAGTCTCGCGTCGATTTGCCCATTGTCTTCGTTGCCGCGCCTGGCTCGTTGTTCGGCGGCATAGTATGCCTGCCCAGGCCGGCGCCCAGGCGATCCGATGCAGCCTAGATCTAACTCGTCGCGGAGAGAGTGTATGAAGCGAATGCGAAAGTCCTTGGCCCCGGTCGCGCTGATGTTGTCTGGGCTTGCCCCGGTATGGGCGGCGGATCCCGCGGATGGCCTGTTCGACCTCGATCAGCTAGAGGTTCGGATCACCGAAGCGCTGTCGCATCTGGAGCTGAGCCACGAAGGCAAGCCCGTGCTGCTGATGCGTCATCAAGACCCGGATCACAGAATTGTCGCGCCTTACGACAAGACGGCGCGACGCTGTCCGCCTTATTGCGTGCAGCCGATGCAGGTGGCGCCCGGTGTCGAGACCATTGGCGAGTTGGAGTTGATTGACTACCTGAAGCGTGCGGAAGACGGTGATTCGACGGTGCTGGTGATCGATTCTCGCACCGACGAATGGGTCCAGCGCGGGACGATTCCTGGCTCCGTGCACATCTCTTACCAACGGCTCGACCCTGAATTCGCATCGCCGCAGCAGATTGCCGAGATCCTGCAATTGGAGTTCGGTGCCGCCAGTGCCGATGGCATCTGGGACTTCGGCGGCGTCAAGACGTTGGTATTCTTCTGCAATGGCGCCTGGTGTGGTCAGTCGCCCACTAACATCAAGGCCCTGCTCGGGTTCGGCTATCCGGCGCATAGAATCAAATGGTACCGGGGCGGCATGCAGGCCTGGGAATCGCTGGGGCTGACGACAGTGAGGCCGGCGAGGGAGGATGACGGGTGAAATTTGAAGGAGGAAGAGGCCCAGTTGTGAAAAAGTGTCGGACGATGATCGCCCTTGGCCCTCCGCGTACTTGAAACAACTGGGCGGGCTACTCGCTCTCATCGCACCAGGATATCCCCTCGTTAGCGTTCGATCTCGACTTGCGTGCGAATCCAGCGGTTGATTAGCGCGGTCAGACTGCCCGATTCGCGCCAAGCACGGATGATTCGATTGATGTTGCGCCCCAAGACCTCGTCCTCGGCGCGCATGACCCAGACGAGGCGTTCTTCGGTCAGCGGGCGAAAGATGCCGAGCAAGTCGGTCTCGTCGGGGTCTGCGGCGATGGCCCAGACTGTGGTTGCGTCGTGGATGAAGAGGTCGATGTCGCCGGCGCGCAATGCGGCGATTCCCCAGGTGGCGTCGATGACCGGGACGCGTTCTGCGTTGGGAAGGTTTGCCTGCACGAACCGTGCGCCGGCGGAGCCGCGCTGGTAACCGACGCGGGCCCCTGTGGTGACGATGTCGAGTAAACGGCCAAAGGTCGCGACGTCCTCGGCTCGGATCAACGCCATCTGGCCGGTGCTGAGCAGCGTTGCGCTGGCAACCAGGCCAAGCGCGCGCAGATCGGTCTCCGGCAGGGTTGACAGCACGAGGTCGATGCGCCCGCCACGCAGCGCGTCGATAAGGCGTGGTTGCGGCATCTCCTGCAGCCGCAGTTGCGTGTTCAGGGCATCGGCCAGTGTGTGGGCGAGATCGACTTCGAGCCCGCGCAGCACGCCGTGATCGAAGAACGCCATTGGCGCGCCCCCGGCGCTGATGCCGAAGCGCAACGATGCCCGGTCTTCGTCTGCGCCGACGAAAGGGCTCATCCAGACCAGCACGATAAGCGCCACCGAGACGATTGCGGTGATTGGAAAACGCGTCATGCGGATATAGGGTAAGACATTGATCGAGTCACGCCGCGCAACGCGTGTCACGCTGACTGAGGGCAACAATGCAGGATTCAGACTTACTCGGCATCAAAAAACCAAACCGCGAAGCGCACGGCAGGCAGAGCAGCGATGCCGCTGCATCGTCCGACGCGCTGCCAATGCTGTCGCGGGCGTTGCACTTTGCGGCGGTCAAACATCGCGGCCAGCGGCGCAAGGATGCCGAGGCATCACCGTATATCAATCATCCGATCGCGGTGCTAGCGATCCTGAGCGAAGAGGCCGCGGTCGGCTCAACCCATGTGCTCTGTGCGGCGGTGCTACACGATACCATCGAGGATACCGAGACCAGCGCCGAAGAGTTGCAGGCGGCCTTTGGTTGCGATGTGCTGCAGACCGTGCTGGCGGTGACCGATGACAAGGCACTGCCGAAGGCCGAGCGCAAGCGGCAACAGATCCTTCGTGCGTCGTCGGCCAGCCATGAGGCGCGTCTGGTGAAGCTTGCGGACAAGATCGCCAACCTACGCGATCTGGCGGATCAGCCGCCCCGTGACTGGGATGCGGCGCGCCGACTCGCCTATTGCCGGTGGGCGGCGGACGTCATCGACCAGTTGCGAGGAACGCACACCGAACTTGAGCGGCTATTCGATCTGGCCCACGCCCGCTGCGTCGCGATACACGCGGAGACGGAGCGACCCTGACGACGGATTCCGGATCGACCGACGTAGTCCTGGGTTGGACGAGGAGCGAACTCGCGCTTGCCTGAGGGCGCCAACCATTTATAAAAGGCTCGGGCGGGTGAGACCGCGCAATGATGTCGCACGCCATTGCGGCGTGACAAGAAGAAGCTCGCGCAGAGGCGCAGAGACGAAGAGAAACGCGCTGCTGGAATCGACCAATGCGCGCTCTTCACTCTGCGCCTCTGCGTCTCTGCGCGAAATCTCTTTTTCGCGGCCATGCACCGGTCTCTCTCGCAGCCCGTTGACGCAGCGGACGATCCCGTCTTTCATGAGCGTGACGTCCGAAGCGCCAAGCGCCAGCACTGCGCAAGCGTGCTGCGGGGCGGCCCTCGGTCCGTGGTCCGCTCGACGCAACAGAAATCACCTTAGGCGTGCAGAACCGTACGTTCGTCGGTCTGCACGATTGCCTCGCTAGCAACCAACTGCCGATCGCGCGCCGTCGGCCCTCGTCATCGTAGGGCAGACGCTCCATCGCCCGGCAGCAGTGGGGTGGTTGCGCCCTGTTCGGGGTCGGGGATCGTGTTGAACCAAGACAGTTTCTCACGCAGCTTCACCACCTCGCCGACGATGATCAGCGTCGGTGGCTTTGGCGGGTCCGCCTGCACCTGGCCCAGGATATTCCACAGCGTGCCGGCGTAGACCTTCTGCATGTGGGTCGTGCCTTGCTGAACCAGTGCGATGGGCCGGTCTGGCGGTGCGCCGTGTTCGATCAGGTTGGCGAGGATGATCGGCAGACCCACCAGGCCCATATAGAAAACGACGGTCTGATGCGGCTGCGCGAGCTGCGGCCAGTTTAGATTCATGGTGCCATCCTTGAGATGCCCGGTGACGAAGCTGACGGATTGCGCGTAATCCCGGTGCGTTAGCGGGATGCCGCCGTAACAGGCGCAGCCGCTGGCGGCGGTAATTCCGGGGACGACCTGGAATGGCACGCCTTCGGCCGCGAGCGTGTCGATCTCCTCTCCGCCGCGGCCGAAGATGAACGGGTCGCCCCCCTTCAGACGGAGCACCCGGTGTCCCTCCTTCGCGAGGCGAGCCAGCAGGGCATTGATTTCCTCCTGGCGCATGGTGTGTTGGTTGCGTTGCTTTCCGACGTAGATGTGATCCGCGTCCCGACGCACCATGTCGATGATGGGCTTGCCCACCAGGCGGTCGTAGACCACCACATCCGCTTGTTGCATCAGCCGCAGCGCGCGGAAGGTGAGGAGATCGGGGTCGCCGGGGCCAGCGCCCACCAGGTAGACCTCACCCATCGTGGACGGATCGGCCCCAGCTGCCAGTTCCCGCTCCATGGCCGCGTCGGCCTCGTCGAGATGGCCCGAGAAGACACGTTCGGCGACGCCTCCCTGTAGTACACGGTCCCAGAAGCGGCGCCGGTCACGTTGGAGGTCGAAGCGCACTTTGACGCGGCCGCGATAGCGGGCGCAAAGCTCGGCGAGGCGGCCATACGCGGCGGGCACCAGGGATTCGAGCCGCGCCCGAATCATGCGCGCGAGCACCGGCGAGGCGCTACCCGTAGACACCGCCACGACGACCGGCGAGCGGTCGATGATCGAAGGCATGAGAAAGGTGCAGTCCTCCGGCTGGTCCGCGACGTTGACCGGGATGCCCGCCGCCTTGGCCAACCGGGCTATTCGCTGGTTCACGTCGCGGTCATCGGTGGCAGCGATGGCCAGGCGGACGCCGTCGAGATCGGCGTCTTCGAAGCGGCGCTCGTGCCAGACAATAGCCGGGTCTTCGATGCGTGCGGCGAGGTCGTCGGTCAGGGCCGGCGCCACCAAATGCACGCGCGCGCCGGCGCGGCGCAGGTTGTTGAGCTTGCGCAACGCGATTGGCCCGCCGCCCACGACTAGGCAGGGTTGTTGTTTGATATCAAGAAAGATTGGAAGGTGTTCCATCATGCGCCTTGCCGTCTGTGACATAAATCATTAATATACTGAAATACTTGGGTAAGGGGTAGTCATTCAGGTGGTCAACGAGATCGATTCCGAGACTTTGCAGTCCCGCCTCCAAAATGGCGAGGATTTGTTGCTGGTAGACGTCCGGACCCCTACCGAGGTCGCTCAGGGCGCGATCCCGAACGCTGTGAACATTCCGATGCACCTGTTGCCCCTGCGCGCGGTGGAAGTGCCGAAAGGCAGGGGCGTCGTGTTGTATTGCCGCAGTGGCGCCCGGTCTTACCATGCCTGCCAGTTTCTTGCGCAACAGGGTTTCGATAACGCCTTGAACCTGCGTGGAGGCATCATTGCCTGGGCCAGGCACGGTTACCAGATCAGCCGGTCTTAACCTTGCGTTTATCGGCGGTTTGGCCTATAAATCAGAACCTTTGCTTTTGCTGAAATACTAACGCAGCATTGGCTTTTTTCCTAGAGACTTCCGGAGGTTATACGAGATGGCAGACTTTGATTCGGAACTGGACGCAAGCGGCCTGAACTGCCCGTTGCCGATTCTTCGGGCAAAGAAGACCCTGAATGGCCTGGAAGCTGGACAGGTGTTGCACGTGATCGCCACCGACCCTGGCTCGGTCAAGGATTTCGACGCCTTCGCCAAGCAGACCGGCAACGACTTGATGGAATCGAAAGAAGAGGGCGGCAAGTTCCATTTCTTGATCAAGAAGGCCTGACCTCCATCCCCTTGCCCCCACAACGAAACCGACCCCGTCTCTGCGGGGTCCGACAGGAGGAACACGATGGACGAAAAGAAATTGGCGATCATCGCCACCAAGGGCTCGTTAGATTGGGCCTATCCCCCCTTCATCCTTGCGTCTACCGCTTCCGCGCTGGGCTACGAATCGCAGATCTTCTTCACCTTTTATGGCCTCCAGTTGTTGAAGAAGAAGCTGGCGCTGCAGGTCACGCCGCTGGGTAATCCCGGCATGCCCATGCCGATGGGCATGGACAAGTGGTTCCCGGTGCTCGGTATGGCGCTGCCCGGTATGCAGAGCATGATGACGGCCATGATGAAGCAGAAGATGAAGGCCAAGGGCGTTGCCAGTGTCGACGAGTTGCGCGATCTATGCCAGGAGGCCGAGGTCAAGCTGATCGCCTGCCAAATGACGGTTGATCTGTTCGACATGGAACATGCCGACTTTATCGACGGTGTGGAATATGCCGGCGCGGCGGCATTCTTCGAGTTTGCGGGCGAAAGCGATATTTGTCTGTATATCTAGTTACTAGTTACTAGTCGCTCGCTAATCGGCAAAAAAAAGGCCGTCCCAATCCGGGCGGCCTTTAAGGTTGCGCGACGGCGCCGCGCGTTTGGGGGAATCGTCGATTCGGTTTAGAAGGCGTCGAATGTCTTGCTGACTTCAAGCCCGATCAGATGGGCGTGGGCATCGTACTTGCCTGCGATGGCGGTGGTGCCGTTGATATCAGGGCCGCTTCCGGCGTACGGGGTAACGCCGCTGTAGTTGCGCTCCGTAAACATCACGTACATGTACCCTGCCTCGACTTGCCAGCCGTCGTCGAGCGCATGGCTGACGCCGATGCTGAACAGGTTTCGGTCGTTGTCTGGGACTCGCGCACTGAAGTGCGCATCGTCTTGTCCGGTCTCGTCATAGGAGTAACCGAAGCGTAACTGGGTCTGGTCGAGTAACTGATAGGTGACGCCGAGGCGGTAGGCATTGGCGTCTTCCCAGTTGTTTGCATCGTCGATCAGCGTGGAGCCGTTTAGGTTACCGGTAACCTTAATGTCCTGAAATTCGCTCCAGCCCGTGCGGGCCCAGTCCACTTCGACCGCCAGCTTTGGATTGACCTCATAGCGTGCGCCGATGGTGAGGCGCCAGGGCAGGTTGAGGTCAAGTTTGGCGGTCTGGCTTGGCTGCAGCGCGCCCACAAGGACCATGTTGTTGTCGAGCGCGGTGTATTGGCCGTCGATCTTGATCGTTGCCGCTGAGTGAAAGTTGACGCCGAGGCTCAATGCGTCCTTGCGGTACATCGCGCTGACGTTGAAACCCCAGCCAGTACCGTCGCCACTCAACTTCGTGATGGAGGAATCCAGCTGCGCTGACTTGCCCCAATAGATATCCGCGCCCGCGGAGAGCGCTAGATTGTCGTTGACGCGGTAGGTGGCCGTAGGCGTGAAGTCAACGATCTCCAGTTTGCTGCGGGTGGGCTGCGGACTGAGCGGGATGCTGCTTCCGGGTGCAAACGGGGGTGTCGGCAGTGGCGCCGTGTTGGTCAGCGGCGGGAAAGTACCGGTCTCCCACTTGGTTTCGAGCCCGAACGGGGCGGAGACGCCGAGCCCCGCCGACCACTGTTGATTGATGCGTATCGCCACTTGTCCGATCGGTGCGCCGATCCAGTCGGCGCCCGAGCTGTCGTGCTTGCCGTTTGCCGTTTTGACCGAGAAGTTCGGGTTGATCAACAGTGTTCCCGCTGCGATCGAGCTCTGCGCATGGAAAGCCATCGCGGCGGGATTGTAAATGAATGCCCCGCGCTCTTCGGGGTTTGCGACCAAGGCGTTGGCGGTGCCGACTCCGGCTACCGACAACTCCGGGAGTGCAAAGCCCTCAGCGCGGGCACTTGAGGCGTTTAGCAGTGCAATCGCTATGGCCGTTGCAACGACCGTCGGCGTGAGCGTGCGTAGGGGCATGTGTCGGTCCTGTTGTGTCATGTGCTTTGAAGCAAGCAAACCGATCATCGTTAACCTTAGAGTTGGATGGAGGGCGAGGTTGCTGGATACATTGTAGGGTGCACCTCAGCCGCAAGCAGGCTGCTGTTTCGGCCGCTCCAAGCAAGACGGGTGGTAACAATACGCCACATTGTTGTGTCTTTCCAGCTTTTGTTGCGAATTGCCAAAAGACCGATTCAGGTTCGGCGGCCACGCTTGGGAATGCGTCGAAGGCGATGCCTTAGCACGCGCGGGAACTTCCTGAATTTTTTACAGGTATCCCCAAACCAGAGTGGCTTGTGCTATAAACCGAGCCTATTGATTCCTGTTCGAGGGCTAGCCCATGGCTGACCGACGACTTCAGGTCTTCCACACGGTGGCGCGCCTGTTGAGCTTCACCAAGGCGGCGGAGTCGCTGCACATGACGCAGCCCGCGGTCACCTTTCAGGTCCGTCAGCTCGAGGAGTACTTCAACACCAGGCTGTTCGACCGCACGCACAACCGCATCAGTCTGACCGATGCCGGCAGCCGCGTGTTCGAGTACGCCGATCGCATCTTTGAGCTCTACTCGGAGATGGAGAATGGTGTGCGCGAGATCACCGGCGAGATCAGTGGTGCGCTCACCATCGGTGCGAGTACGACCATTGCCGAGTACATGCTGCCGACGCTGCTTGGAGACTTCAACGCGCGCTATCCGGAGGTCTCGATCCACCTCAAGGTGTCGAATAGTGAGGGCATTGTCTCGATGGTCGAGAGTAACGCCATCGATCTCGGTGTGGTCGAGTCGCCGGTGGCCAACAAGAACTTGGTAGTGGAGACCTGCAAGCAGGACCAGTTGGTGGCGATCGTGCCGCCGGGGCATCCGCTGGCGAGCGGGGGAGCGATTCCGTTCAGCGACTTGCTGGAGTATCCGTTTATTTGTCGGGAGGAGGGCTCCGGAACGCGCGAGGTGATCAACGACTACCTTGGTGGGTTGCCGGCTTGCGCGGCGGGGCTAAAGGTGGCCATGGAGCTCGGCAGTCCGGAGGCCGTCAAGGGTGCCGTGGAGGCCGGCATGGGTGTCTCGGTTGTGTCAAAGGCGACGGTGCAGAAGGAGTTGAAGCTAGAGACCCTCGTGACCCGGACGCTTGACCCGCCACTGTTTCGTCCATTCTCGTTCGTGCACCAGAAGCAAAAGTTTCGGCTGCGCGTGATGGAGGAACTGCTCGAATTTGCACGTGCATACTGTAAGAGTCAGTCGGATTGAATGCGAGCGGGCGCGAGCGCGGTCTTCACCCCAATGCCAAGACTGTGGTCATGTTTCCTTGCTTTAATGGTTTTTCGGCGATTTTACCCGCCTCGTTAGGATCTTCTCCAGCATGTTTCCCCTTGGTTCGCTGCCCCCCATGCACTCCCAAACTGGGTCCGCCGATGAGCGACGGCTGAGCAAGCTGTTCCGATCGCTCGATGCCCCGCAGCAAGACGCTTTGCTGAGCTTCGCCGAGTTTCTATCGGAGCGCTCCAGCGCAGGTCAGCGCGAATCCGGCCCGCACCAGAAGGCGTATTCGGGTGCCGCCGGCGCGCCGGAGGTCGTGGTGTCCCAGGTTCCGGTGGTCGAGCCGCGCCCGGTTCAGGAAAGCGTTGTGGCGGGAATCAGGCGTTTGCGCCGAACCTACCCGATGCTGGACAGTAGCGAGATGCTCAACGAGGCGTCTGCGCTGATGTCGGCGCATGTCCTTCAAGGACGCGCGGCATCCGCGGTGATCGATGAACTCGAGACGCTCTTCGCCGAGCGTTTCGACGCGCACCGCAGCCAAAGTGGTTGAGCCGACAGTGGCGCACAAGACCACTGCCCCGCCATCAATCGGGCGACCGCACCCACCCGAACCGCCACGCGACGAGGCCAATCCGATGCAGTTCCTGGCCCAGTGGTTCCGCCGCTATTTCTCGGACCCGCAGGTCGTTTTCCTCTCGGTCTTCCTGCTGACCCTGTTGGCCGTCGTGCTGACGATGGGGCATATGCTGACGCCGGTCTTTGCCAGCATTGTTCTCGCCTACCTGCTGGAGGGTATCGTCGCGGTGCTCGAGCGTCAGGGTTGGCCGCGACTGGTCAGTGTGATCTTGGTGTTTGTGTTGTTCATGTTGTTTGTCGCTTCCGTGCTGCTAGGGATCTTGCCGATGGTGTTGCGTCAGGTTTCGGACCTGGTGCAGCAACTGCCCACAATGCTGACAAAGGGGCAGCAAGGGCTGATGCAATTGCCCGAGCGCTACCCGGAGTTGGTCACAATCGGTCAGATCGAGGAAGTCATCAGCGCCACGGGCCGTGAGATCGGGAGTTACGGACAGCAGATTTTGTCCGTCTCGTTGTCGTCGGTGGTGGGTATCATCACCGTGTTGGTTTATCTCATCCTGATGCCGCTGCTGGTGTTTTTCTTTCTCAAGGACAAGGATCTGATCATCGCTTGGTTCCGCCGCTACTTGCCACGGCACCGTGCCATCGCGGATACCGTCTGGCGCGACGTCGATCGGCAAATCTCGAATTATGTGCGTGGCAAGTTCTGGGAGATTCTGGTCGTCTGGGCCGCCAGTTTCATCACCTTCTCGGCCTTTGGCTTGAACTACGCCATGCTGTTGGCGCTGTTGGTCGGGTTGTCGGTGATCATTCCCTATATCGGTGCGTCGGTGGTGACGTTGCCGGTGGTCTTGATTGCGTGGTTTCAGTGGGGCTGGAGCACGCATTTTATCTGGGTCACGATCGCCTACCTGGTCATCCAAGCCCTGGATGGCAATGTGCTGGTGCCCTTGTTGTTCTCGGAAGTCGTGAACCTGCACCCAGTCGCAATCATTGTTGCGATCCTGGTGTTTGGCGGCATCTGGGGGTTTTGGGGCGTGTTTTTCGCAATTCCGCTGGCGACCCTGGTTCAGGCCATCCTCAGTGCCTGGCCGCACAAGGACATGCAGTCAGACGCATCGTTGGTGGTCGATCCAGGGATTGCCGGTGGTGAGGCGGGGCCGCCACAGTCGGCTTGATCGTTGAACTACCGGAGCTGATGCTGTGCTGATATTGATTGCTGGGCTGGTGCTTTTTCTCGGTGTGCACTCTATTTCCGTTGTTGCCGCTGGTTGGCGTGAAGTCGCGGTGGCGCGCCTGGGAGCGATGCCGTGGAAGCTCTTGTATGGGCTGGTCGCAGCCATCGGTCTTGCTCTAATCGTATTCGGTTACGGCATGGTTCGATCGGACCCGAGCCAACAAGTGCTCTACGTTCCACCGGCTTGGCTGCGTCATGTGTCCCTGCTGCTGATGCTGCCGACGTTCATACTGCTGCTTGCAGCCTACCTGCCTGGGCGGATTCGGCGCGCGACACGGCATCCGATGTTGCTCGCGGTCAAACTCTGGGCGGTCGCCCATCTGTTTGCGAACGGAACACTGGTCGATGTGCTGCTCTTCGGCAGCTTCCTCGCGTGGGCGGTCGCCGACCGCATCTCCCTCAAGCGCAGGGTCGCGCCCACCGTGATGGGAGCGCCGCCTTCGAGGTGGAACGATTGGATTGCGGTCGGTGGTGGTCTGGTGCTGTACGTCGCCTTCTTGCTCTGGCTACACAAGGCGCTGATCGGTGTGCCGCCAATTGGTTGAGCGTCGGCACCGGACGACGCCGGAGTGGCCCGGGAGCGACGACTTGGCGGGTTAGCCGCGTCGAGCGCGTAGCTTGTCGATCAGGTGCAGTACGCTCAGCAACGGGTAGCGAAACATCATCCGCGGGCCCGCATAGCGCATGACCTCGACGATGTGACCGCGCATTTTGGCGCTGTAACAATGCACGCTGCAGCAGTTGCAGGGCATTTTGGATTCGCCGAACACGCAATTGTCGAGCCGCTGCCTGGCATAACGCAAGAGCTTGGCGCATTCGCCACAGAGTTCGCCAGTCTCGCAGAGTTCGCCAGCCTCGTGGTGGTCGCGGCAATAGACGTCGAGCATGGCCTCGATCGTCCGCTTTTCGCGCCGGATTCGCTTGCCACTGTTGACAGGCCTGAGCCGGCGAACCCGTTCTTGTTCTGTGAGCATTTGCATGGGCGCTATTATCCGACAAGCTCGCTGCGATAAATTGACGATTGTCAATAAAAGCTGACATCAGCACAGATTGACACCCAGGATTGATGCGCGGTTTCTCCCGCTGCTTAAAACCTGACGCGCGGCAATAGCCCCGCAATGCCGCCATCGACAACGCACAACGTGATGCCTCGGCGGCGATGTCCGCCACGCCATCCAAGTGCATCCTTCAGCAGGAAACAAGGCGACTTGTGATGAACATCGACACGCGTTCGACCCGTGCTCCGTTAGGGCCCCTACCGCCCATTTTGCGATCGGTTCCGCTGCTGGTGCTGTTGGGGGGATGTGCACATCAGCCCTATCCGCCGTTGCCAGTAGATGTGGCCGCGCAAACTCAGTCGACCTACGCGGCGCCGATGTCCGGTGCCGACGCCGGGACCTCGGCGGCATCTTCGGTTGTATCGCCGGCGGGATCGGCAGGACCGGAAGCTGTGTCGGCACCCGGCGCTGGCTCCAATGTCTCCGAGACCGCCCGGCGCGAGGCGCGACTGGCACCGGTATCGCAGAAGGTGGTTCCGCCGCCGCCGGACCCGGAATCGCTGCCGGCTGCGGAAAAGCGCCAACTCGACCTCGTGCTGGGCTCGCAGACCTTCAATTATTTCGAGGATGATCAACTCGTTTGGTCCGGCAAGATCTCAACCGGCGCCGCGGAGCATCCGACGCCGCGGGGGAACTTCCGCGTCCAGGCGAAGAACAGGCACAAGCGCTCTGGAAGCTATACGAACTATTTCGATCGGCCAACGCCTATGCCCTATGCGTTGCAGTTCTTGGGGCCTTACTGGGTGCATGAGGGCTACGTGCCGAATGAGCCCGCCTCGCACGGGTGTGTGCGCTTGCGCTATGAAGACGCAAAATTTGTGTATGCTCGAATCAAGGTCGGTGACGCCATCAACGTCATCGAATAGGTCCGCTCGCGATGCCTGCGGGCCTGATCGGGATCATCTGTAAGGCGGATTGGTCCGATCCACCGATGTGCATCGGGCTACACTGACCCTCTTTTGGTGCGTGCCTTGGCGCGCCACCGGATGCGGTCCGGTCGCCAATTAAGACGCATCGCGTTCGGATGGACGCATTTCTTCCTTGATCGCCCCTGTCGGGAGAGCGCAACATGCTATTGACCAATCTGATCCTGCTGCTTGCCCTCGTCGTGATGGTTGGCATCGCCATCTGGCTGTTCCGGGACGGGGAGGGGGTCGGACCGACGCCCTATATCCGGCCATTCGACGACGATGGCGGTTCTGCCGGCGACGACCGCTCAAGTTCGGAGCCCCCTTCGAACCAGGTATCAGGCCCGGCGTCAAACCTGTCCCAGGACCGAGCGCAGAACAAAGTTCGTGTTGTGAGCGATGCCGATACCGATCACCGCAGAGCGGGCGACAGCTAACCTGACACAGGGGCCGGTGGCTGAGCAAGACTTGGCGACGACGACCGTCGTTCTGCGTTTTTTCGTCTGCGCCTCTCCGGTAACCGCGAAACCGCACTGTCCCTGCGCGTTGTGCTCGGTTAGAATCGCGGCGCTATGGACCTGAACTTCCTTCCTTTCGAACAACCGGTCGCCGAACTCGAGGCCAAGATCGAAGAGCTCCGCCACGTCGGTGACGACAACGAGCTCAACATCGCCGAAGAGATCGAGCATCTTGAGACCAAGAGTCGGGCGCTGACGCAACAGATCTTCTCGGCGTTGACGCCGTGGCAGATCTCGCAGCTCTCTCGCCATCCACAGCGGCCGTACTTCCTCGATTACGTGCGTCGCATCTTCGACGACTTCCAAGAACTACACGGCGATCGCGCCTTTGCCGACGATTCCGCCATCGTTGGTGGTTTGGCCCGACTCGACGGCCGTTCGGTCGTGGTCATCGGCCATCAGAAAGGTCGTGACACCAAGGAAAAGATTCAGCGTAACTTTGGTATGCCGCGGCCCGAGGGCTATCGCAAGGCTCTGCGCTTGATGGAACTTGCCGAGCGTTTTGCCCTGCCGATTTATACCTTCATCGATACCCCGGGCGCCTATCCCGGTGTCGGCGCCGAAGAGCGCGGGCAGAGCGAGGCGATCGCGCGCAACCTCCAGGTGATGGCTGGTCTGCGTGTGCCGATCATCGCGACCGTGACCGGCGAGGGCGGTTCCGGCGGTGCGCTTGCCATCGGCGTCGGCGATCGGCTGATGATGCTTCAGTTCAGTACCTATTCTGTGATCTCGCCCGAGGGCTGCGCGTCGATTCTGTGGAAGAGCGCCGATAAGGCCCAGCTTGCGGCCGAGGCCATGGCTATCACGTCGGACAAACTCCATGACCTGGGCCTTGTGGACGCGGTGGTGCCCGAACCCCTCGGCGGCGCCCATCGGGACGTCGATACGATGGCCGAATCCCTCAAACGCACGCTGCTTGAGAGCTTTAGCCAGCTTGAACCTCTGTCCATCGACCAGCTCCTCGCCGCCCGCTATGAGCGCATCCGCGGCTTCGGTCGCTTCAAGGAATGAATCGACCCCTTGGGTGCGCATTCGCGGCCTCGTTTGCAGACAGCAATGGCGCGAGCCGGGTCCTGAGTTCGGTGCTGCGGTTGGGCAACGGCGGACGGCGCTGAGGCGCTGGCAGCGTGCAGAAGAGACGGCGCGCTGGCTTTTCACCACAGCTGCTGGGACGCAGACTCGAACCACACCTTGGACGCGGTCGGCTCTGGATCGCCTATAGCGGCGGCCTCGATTCAAGCGTGCTGCTGCACGCGGCATCGACCTGTTTTGGCCAACGCACTGGCGAGCAGGCGGCGCTGGGCAACTCCTCGATCGAGCTGTCCGCGGTCGACGCACGACCCTCACCCGAGCTGTGCGCAATCCACGTCGATCATGGCCTGTATCCGCAATCCGCCTGCTGGGCCGAGCACTGTCGCACGCAAGCCGCGCGCCTTCGTGTTCCACTCATCGAACGCAGCCTGCGGCTGAGCCGGCAAAAGGGGGAAAGCCTTGAGGCGATCGCGCGGGCTGCCCGCTATGCCGCGTTTGCCGACCTGCTTGCCCCCGGCGACGTGCTCGCCACCGCTCATCACCGCGACGACCAGGCGGAGACCTTGCTGCTGGCGCTGTTGCGCGGCAGCGGCCTGCAGGGCCTTGCGGCCATGCCGGCGATGGCCGAGCTGGGTGCCGGTCGGCTGCTGCGTCCGTTGCTCGGCTTTAGCCGGGGCGAACTGTTGGCCTACGCCGAGCGCGAGGGCATCGCCTGGATCGATGATCCGAGCAATGCCGACGTCGGCTTGGACCGCAATCTGCTCCGACACGCGGTGCTCCCTCAGCTGCGCCGCCGCTGGCCGTCGCTGGATCTGACCATGGCGCGTTCCGCAAGCCATTGCGCCGAGGCCGTGGGGCTGCTTGACGAGGCGGCGGACGAATGGCTTGCGCGGCTCGACGGGCAACGGCCCAACACCTTGTCGGTGCACGGGCTGCGCGCATTGCCCGAGGCGCGCTGTCGACTTGTGATCCGCCGCTGGCTTACGCGCGAGGGCTTTCGCCCGCCGGCGAGCGCAGTATTGAATCGAATTATGACGGAGGCGCTGGGCGCAGGCCTGGAACGGGCGCCGCTGGTCGCCTGGCCGGGCTGCGAAGTGCGCCGCTACCGCGGCGACCTGTATGCACTCGCGCCGCTGCCGGCGCTGCCCGATCCATGCTCCGGCCAGGCGCACAGGTCGACGCTGGCCTGGGATGGCCGCGCGGCGCTGTCGCTACCACAGGGGCTGGGCACGCTGGAACTGCCCCTCGGCGGGGCCGGCGTTGCTGGACTCGCCGTCTGCTTTGGTTGCTCCGGCGTGCGCTGCCGTGCGGGTAATGGCCCCAGTAGGGGGCTCAAGCAACGCTATCAACAGGCAGGCGTACCGGCCTGGCTCAGGCCCTATGTCCCCTTGCTGATGCGTGAAGGCAACCTTGTTGCCATCGCGGGCGTGACCCAGTGCGACGATCGCCTCCCTGCGCTGCGCTGGAACGGGCACCCGTGGGAGCGATTCGGGATCTTCCGGATATCGACGATGGCCTGAGATCTCTCACACGATTCGTGCCGAAGTGTCATCGTTCGACGCGACCAACGGCGAGTCAGCTCGATGACGACAACGACGAAGATCGAAAACAGTATCGGGATTTCCACGATAAAAACTGACAAGTGACGTGCGATAAGTCAAATCACGCGATCGTTGGCCCCATCTTAGCTCAGCGCGATAGCAGGGCTTGGGAAAGGGGCGCGCGGGCTCAAAGTCCGGATAACGCAAGGGTTGAGGCTTGGTGAAGAAAGCCGCAACCACCGCTGACGCTAGCCTGGAAGCGAGTATCCGCGTCGGCCGGTGGGGTAACCTTAGATTCGATCGGTTTGGGATCCGATCGGCCTGTGCAGGCGAAGAGATTTGGCAACGCGCCCTATAGCGCTGCAACACTTTCCCGAGCACGTGCCCTGAAGTCGACCGCCACCGACTGGTTGAGTAGGCTCTGAGCGCATTCTGCGCATCGTCCGCAGCAGGTGGCAACCTTTAAGCGGTCCCGGAGGCATTCCATGGAGTGTGCGCCGTCGTTGCAGGCTTCGTAGATTTGTCGATCCGTAACTTTGTTGCAAACACAAACATACATGGTGGGTTAACCTTGTGTTGGTTAGCGTGAGGCGAAGGATATCGATAACGAGAGTGATTCGCAATAACTTTTCTTGTCTCTGATCAATCCGCCGTGAACAATAGCGTACGGGCACCGATAAGATCGATGCTTGTCTGAAAACCGTCAGCGATCTCGAGTGGCGTTTCTTACCCCAGTGTCAGCGCCCAGTACGTCCTCGCCGATTAATGTAGAAGCAAATTCACTGCCAGGGTCAACGGCACGCCGCACGACTCGAAGCAATTCTGAAATCCGCCGGCGTTGTTTAGCGCAACGCCTTCCGGCGGCCCACTACCCTCAAGGAGATGCCCTGTGCAAGGCGACAACCCCGTCCTGTTGGCCCTGAACGATTGTCTGAAGGACCAGCTCACCGCAATCAACCAGCTGTTCCTCCATGCGCGCATGACCAAAAACTGGGGTCTGCACGCACTTAACAGCTACGAGTACAAACGCTCCATTCAGGCCATGAAGATGGCCGACGACCTCATCGAGCGCATCCTGTTCCTGGAAGGTCTGCCGAACCTTCAAGACCTAGGCAAGCTGCTGATCGGTGAAGATGTGCCCGAGGTCCTTACCGGCGACATGTCCATGCTCAACGACATACGCGCCCGTCTCGTCAGCGCGATCAAGCTCTGCGAGGATCATAAGGATTACGTGAGCCGCGACGAGCTGACGGAAATATTGGAGGAAATCGAAGAGCACATCGACTGGGTGGAGTCCCAACAGTGGCTGATCGCCAACACCGGTCTCGAGAACTATGTCCAGTCCATGATGGGGGATGATTAACGATGAAAGGTAGCCCAAAGGTCGTCGAACACCTACAAAGCCTGCTCAACTGCGAGCTCGCCGCCCGCCACCAATACCTTGGCCACGCTCGCAAGCTGCACGACTGGGGCCTGCACAAGCTCGCGGAGCACATGGAGCACGAGCTCGTTGAGGAGGCCGAACACGCGGACAAGCTCATCGAGCGGATGCTGTTCCTCGAGGCGGAGCCGGACTACAACAGCGTAGACAACGTCAACATCGGGAACGACATTGAGGAGATGCTGAAGCTGGATCTGAACGTGGAATACAGCGTCGCCGCCGCTCTGAAAGAGGCCATGGCCGTCTGTGAGGCCGAGCAGGACTACGACAGCCGCGATATTCTACTGCAGCTGCTTGAAGACACTGAGATGGACCACGCCCGGTGGCTGGAGCAGCAGCTCCACCGGATCCGGCTCATGGGTATCCAGAACTACACCCAGGCCCAGATGGGCGAAGGAATGCGGCCAGCCGCTGACGGATAGGCAAACCAAGCCACCCTGACAAGCCTCGTGTGGTCTGCAGCACGAGGCTAACGGAGGGGGCGACGAGTTCGGAGCTGGCCAATGTGGCGAGCTCCACCCAGCCGAGATTGTCGCGTAACAGGACCGCCGTCTTTGCACTGATGCAGTTCGCTTCGCAAACTCAGGCAGGTCAATTCGCTTGCCTCGACCATCTCCAGGTGCTCGTCACCAGGGTTAACGCTATCCGCCGCGCGGCGCTTGGCCGCCTCGGCTGGCGACAGCTGAGTGGCCCGCGAACATGTCACGGTGACGGTACAGGTTGGCGTCCATCAGCTCAAGGCGCTGGCGGCTGCGGCCGGCGAATTCGGGTCTGGACTGCAGGGCCTACAGTGCATCGGCGGCGGATTCGACTAAGTGGCGGAACTGCTGGCAGCGCTCGACCAGAGAGGGCCGCGCATGCAGATCACCGCCGATCAGCAGCATGCAGTCACGGCCATAGAACCGCACCAGTTCGTCGATGCGCTCCAGGCGCATGCCGCCAGCCGGTGTCGGGAGGATCGGTGCCAAACTGACGTTGCCTTCCCGGACGCCGCGCCGGGTGCTGTTTGACCACTGATCCGGCCCCTGACTAGGTCCCTGACCCGGCGGCCGGAGGTCCCCTGCATCCGTTATTGGCGATTCGCTGTCCGTCATCGGCGCCGTGCAGCCGATGACGATGTCTCGGCATTCGGGCTGCGCATACGCGAAGCGTCCCCCGAAGTGGGGAAAGATCGCCGCATCGGCGCCCGCAAGACGGTTCAGCCGGCCATAGAGCACGCGGTGAGATAGCCCCGTATCCGCCGCGACGGCGAAGCCGCCCTGAAACGCGGGGTGGCTCAGGATCGGCAGCGCAAGCGCGTCGTCGTCGGCCAAGGTGCGCATCGCATCGAACCCGGCGAGGCCGGGACAAAACAGCAGTCCGCCGGCGCCCTCGTCTCGGGCACGTTCAGCGCGACGCGTGATGTGGTTGAAGGGCGCGGTCACGTTGGGCAGATAGCGCGCTTGCAGTCCGCTTTCATGATTCGCGCGCCGGACTGCCTCGGCGCAGCGCGCGATGCGTTCGTCGAATGGGCAAAATGTCTGATCGGCGAGGCCGTGGTCGTCCTTGATCAGGTCGATGCCACCCAACGCCAGCTGATAGGCCAGTTCCGCCAGCGCCGACGCCGACAGCCCCATCGGCTTCAGTGCAGTGCACAACAGCGGACGGTGATGTGCCCCGCTGAGTTCGCGCAAGCCGTCGATGCCGAAGCGCGGACCGCGGTATCGCCGAAGCATGGAGGCCGGCAGGCTGAAGTCGGCAAGCTGGATGCCGGGCTGGATGCTGACGTTGCCGAACAGTACGTTGGTCAGCTGGGTCAGTTCGGTGCCGGCGGCCTCGGCGGGATAGCGGATGACGGCCTCGAAGCGGCCGGTTTCCAGCTGATCGAGGGAAGCGATCTCGCCGACCATGCCCTCGCGGAGACGGTCGTCCGTGATCAACTCGGGCGGGAACTCCACCGTCTGTTCCACGCAGATGGCGCGGGCGCGGGTCTCCGCCGCTACCTCGTCCGCGGCGCGGAAGCGATAGACGGCCGCGAAGCGCTCGCCGCTGCACAGCGGGGTCGTGATGTCGCCGTGTATCAACGGGAATACCCTTTAAGATTTCGTTGTCGTTGTCGTTGTCGTTGTCGTCGTCATCGAATGCCCGGACAACGACCAGCACGACAACGACAACCAGTGCAGTTTTCGGCGATGCTTATTGGCTCCGGCTCCGGCTCCAGCTCCGCCCGGTCAGGGAACAGAGAGAGTCAAGCCAGGGCCTTATCGACGTGCGTCAGCCTCATAGACGTCCGCGAGGGGCACGTCGGCGGCGTCCACCTGATCGGGCTCGTTGCGTCGGGTCGATGAGCCGTCGAAGGGCAGCTCGGTGGGCGCGCGATCCCGCGGGAATACCACCAGGTGATCGGCCTGCAGGCGCACCCCGATCTCATCGCCGATGGCGTGCCGGTAGTGGCTCGGTACCAGGCACAGCACCTCGGTACCGCTGGTTAGTCGCAGCGTATACAGAAACTCGGCGCCGCGGAAGGCGCGCTCGACGACGACCGCCTTGCGCGGGCTCGACTCGTCATACAGCATGTCGTCCGGCCGAATCAGCACCTCCGCCGCGGAGCCCGGCTCTAGGCCGTGGGGATGGTTGCCGGCGATACGCCCAAGCTCGGTCTTGACCCGGATCTCGTCGTGCACGGTCGCCGGCAATAGCACGCCCTGACCAATGAAGTCGGCGACGAAGCGGTCCGCCGGCTCGTGGTAAAGGCTGAAGCCGGTGCCCCACTGATGCACCTCGCCATGGCCGAGGACGCCGATGAGGTCGGCCATCGCAAAGGCCTCGAGCTGGTCGTGGGTGACCAGGATCGCGGTCACACCTTCGCGCTTCAGCACGTCGCGGACCTCACGCGCCAGTTGTTCCCGCAATTCGGCGTCCATGCTCGAGAACGGCTCATCCAGCAGCAGGATTTCGGGCCGCGGCGCCATCGCGCGGGCCAGCGCCACACGCTGCTGCATGCCGCCGGAGAGTTCGTGCGGGAACTGCCGCGCGGCGTCGCGCAGGCCTACCAGGTCTAATAGTTCGTCGACCCGTTTGCGGCGATCCGCCCGAGACCGCCGGCGCAGACCGAAGCCGACGTTATTGGCCACCGACAGATGCGGAAACAACGCAAAGTCCTGAAACACCATGCCGATCTGCCGGAGCTCAGGCGGCACGGTGTTGGTCGGCTCGGAGACGAGCCGTCCGTGCAGTCGCACCTCGCCGCGGGCGACCGGCTCGAAGCCCGCGATGGCGCGCAGCAGCGTGGTCTTGCCACAGCCGCTTGGGCCGAGCAAGCAGCCGATGCTGCCGGCCGTGAGCACGAAGCTCACATCGTGCACGATCGTGGTGTCGCCATAGGCGACGCTGACCTCACAGACCTCAAGCTGACTGGGCATGGCGGGAGCGGGTGATGGAACGGCTGAGCAGGATGACCGGAAGCAGGCCGGCGGCGACGATGGTCAGCGCCGCCGGGCCGGAGTCCGCCAGGCGCTCGTCGGCGGCCAACTCGTAGGCGCGCACGGCGAGCGTGTTGAAATTAAAGGGGCGTAGGATCAGCGTCGCCGGCAGCTCCTTGAGGATATCGACGAACACCAGCAACAGCGCCGTCAGCAGGGTGCCGCGTAGCATCGGCATGTGGATACGCCACAGCACCTGGCTGGGCCGATAGCCCATGGAGCGTCCGGCCTCGTCCATGGACGGACGGATCTTGCCGAGCCCGGACTCCACCGTCTGCAACGACACCGCCAGGAAGCGCACCATGTAGGCGAACACCAGCGCCGTCAGCGTGCCGCTCAGCAGCAGCCCGGTGGAGAAACCGAGGCTGGCGCGCATCCACGCGTCGATACTATTGTCGATCCATGCAAACGGAATCAGCACGCCGACGGCGATGACCGTGCCTGGCACTGCATAGCCCAGGCCAGCCAAGCGCACCGCGGACTTCACGCTCCGCGATGGATACAATCGTCGACCATAGCCCAGCAGCAACGCCAGCAAAAGCGCCAGCAGCGCGGCGCCCGCGGCCAGGCCCAGACTGTTCAGTGCCAAGATCACGAACTCGCCGTCCCAGCGTGTCTCGGCCACCGTCAGGCTCCACCAGCCGAGTTGCCCGGCCGGCAGCACAAAGCCTAAGAGTAGCGGCAGCAGGCAGAAGGTGAAGGCCAGCGCTGCTCGCCATCCGCGCAGATGCAGCCCGCGGATCGACTGTTCACGCTGACTGGTGTGATGGTAACGCGCGTGGCGACGCGACCAGCGTTCGAGCAGGATGAGTACGAACACGAATGTCAGCAGTAGCGCAGAGAGCTGCGCCGCGGCAGCGGGATTGCCGAGCCCGAACCAGGTCCGGAAGATGCCGGTGGTAAAGGTCGACACGCCGAAATACTGCACCGTGCCGTAGTCCGCCAGTGTCTCCATCAGCGCCAGCGACAGACCGGCGACGATGGCCGGGCGCGCGAGCGGCAGCGCGACGGAGTAAAAGGTCCGCCAAGGCCCGTTACCGAGCGTGCGGCTGACGTCGAGCACACACAGCGACTGGCTCAGAAAGGCAGCGCGCGTGAGCAAATACACATAGGGATAGAGCACCAGCGACAGCATAACTGCGGCACCGGGCAGAGAGCGGATCTCCGGGAACCAGTAATCGCCATAGCCCCAGCCGGTCCAGTCCCGCAGCGTGGTCTGTATCGGTCCGGCGAAATCCAGCATGCCGGTGTAGGTGTAGGCGATGATGTAGGCCGGCATCGCCATCGGCAGCAGTAGCGCCCATTCGAACAGCGCGCGGCCCGGAAAACGGCACATGCTGGTGAGCCAGGCCGTGCCGACTCCTCCGATCAGCGTTCCTGCGGCAACGCCGAGCATCAGCAGTAGCGAATTGCTGACATAGTCTGCCAGCACAGTCTCTGCCAGGTGCCGCCACACATCGCCCGCCGGCACGAAGACGAATCCCACCACCACCAGCACCGGTAGCGCGAGGAGCAGCGCGATGCCGATCACGCCGGCCGGCCACCAGGCACGGCGCGAAGCGCCCCTGCTTAGGGCGTCGCCAGTGAGGGGCGCTGCGGCGTTGGCGGTTTCGTTCAAAGGGGCAGTTCCGGGGAGTGGGACGGGACCTGTGGTGATCGAGCCCGTATTGAACCACGAACCGCAACGACAACGCGCAACAAGCATTGCGGATTCGCCGACTGCGGCAGCTCGCGCTGGAGCGTTAAAGGGTTGCAGCGTCGATCCGGCTGCGTCTCATTCGAGCATCGCTATCGTCGCCATGGCAAATCGTTGCCACGTCGCGTTCAAGGCCGTGGCGACGGGTGCGGCCAGGCGAGCGGATCGCCGTCGAACAGGGATGCTACCGCCAGCCCGGTGCTGGCGATGATGCGCTCCCGAGCGCTGGTCTCGGTATCGATCTCCTGACGCCGGATTCCATCCGCTGCACCGGAGGTCGCGATGTGGGCCTCCTGAGTCGCATCGGGGCCCGCATTCGGATCGGCGCAGATCAGTTCGCACAGCCGGTCCGTCGGCGCCTCGAAGTCGCAGTGGCCAGCGCCAGAGATGCGCAGGACGCGTGCCCAGTCGGTGGCGCTGACGACGACGCGGCCATTGTCGAGCGCGTTACAGTTGGTGGGCTCGCCCGCCAGGGCGAGCAGGGGTTTGTCGAGCCCCTTCGCGGCACGCACACCAAGTCCTTGGGTCTCGACCAGATCAAGGGTCACAACACCGATGCTGTTCGGATCGGCGCGACCCGCAATGACCGCGGCGAGTCCGCCGGCTGAAAAACCGGCGTAGACCACGCGCCGCGCGTCCAGGTGGCGGGCCAGCGCGACCATGTCCAGCCCGTTCTGGGCATGGCGACCGTCCCAGGGGCTCGAATTGCAGAAGTCGAGTGTGGCCACGAGCGTTCCGTCAGCAGCGAGCGACGCGGCCAGGGTCTGCATGCGCGCCTGGCTGCGCAGGAATCCGTGGGCAAGCACCACCAGATCGTCGGGGTCTTGACCGCTCCTTGCATAGAGGCGGTAATCGAGCCTGCAGCCGGTGGACGAGTCGATGCTACCGGATGCGATCTGCACGCCGGCCGGTAGTCGCGATGCCGCGTCGTCGCTCGCCGGTGTCAGCATGAGGCCGGAGCAACTCGCCAGCAGTATGAGCGCAGGGAGCAGGTATTTGATCCTAGTTCGCATGCACGCTAAGTGCTGACCACTGCTGCTTCTAACAATGTCGCTGCACGAACTTGTGAGATGAGCAACCCGACCAAAGCAGCGGTGTCAGTACTTTAAGCCGCGAGCCGCCCACTGGGAACGCCGGCTTCCCAGCCGGCCGCGTCCGCCGCGGACGCTCCGCGACGCTGGCCGATGCCACCGCGGCGCCTGTTTCGATTACGGTGACACTGCACCATTTACACCAATTCCAGCTGTCTTGAGTCTTTCTCTTGTGAACGCTACGTCCACGCTTGCCTGGGCGTAGTGTTCGGCCAAGTCGTTTCTCAAGCTCGCCGAGCGCTTGGTCGCCCATCAATGGCCGCCCGATGGTTTGACCCTGCGTGAGAGCGGCAACCCGTTCAGTCCTTGAAACAAATGGCCGGTGAGCCGCAATCATGCGTCGATGTACGCACTGCATCTCGAAATTACGCTTGGTTATCAGGAGTCACTTCTCACGTCGGATAGACAAACCGCGGTTAGGGGAGTGGTGCATTGTCCGGGTCCCCCTCGACCTCGATGGTGCCATCCTGGATCTTGTCGTTGATGGCACCTAGAGCTGTCCCCGTGCTGGCGCTTTGCTTTCCCGGCGTACTCGCGGTGCAGCCCGCATTCAGGCTGCCCAGCGCGACGATCGCCAGCATGAAGACACGGAAGCCAATTGTCTTGCCCATAGCATTCTGCGTTTTCGTCGCGCAACCTCAATCGAGGCTACCCGTCTCGGTTTGTTCGTGCTCGGCGCCTGCTCCAGCGCCGATCGGCATTCCGGCGCTGCGCTCCTCTGGACGCGGCAGCGGCGAGCCAACGGCCGTCGCCTCTGAAGGTGGCGGGCGACGCCGTCGATACTTGTCGAACTGGCGCCGCAGCTCACCATTCCGGTACACCGCAGCTGTTCGAGCCCGCTTGGCTATTCGAAGCTTGGTCACTTCCCCAGCTTTTCGAATGCCGTTAACGCATTGTCTTGAGGATTGTCCAGACAGTAGTCGATGAAGCGGTCCGTCAGGTCGG
>JGI12210J13797_10645362_pt1 | contig 28920 bp, 25 predicted proteins | sample ElkSlonscriptome_3_FD_13797 | JGI IMG/M metagenome (IMG submission 13797) | reverse complement strand
GCTTCCTGTGCCAAGGCCTTCGCCCGATGCACCCGTTCCGTCCCCTTGCTCCTGCGCGCCGGACCGGGTCGCGGTCCCGTCCGACGATGTGGGCGGCAAAGGAACCGGATCGTTTTCGATCCGGGCGGGCGGCGCGGTTACCGGTGCGGGAACCGCCTCCTCTCCCGGCGCGCCCGCCGCGCCCTCATCCGGTTCGGGCATTGTCTGCGGTTCGGGATCGGGTGGCGCTGTCACCGTCACGGTAAAAGCCGAGACGACCTCTCGTTCGATCGAAGCGGTAAAATCGGGGGCGAGAGCACGGGACAGACCATACAGCGCCAGCAGGTGACCGATAACGATAAGGACCACGAGCCACCATCGCGGACCTGTGGGTTTTCCCTGATAGGTTTGAGTGGGTTTGCTCATCAATTGCTCGATATTTTCATGTCATCCGTAGCTGTCTGCTTTGTCCGGAATTGGCGCGTGGGATCGGTCGATCATGCAGGCCTATACCAGCCGCCAGGCGAATTGCGATGGATCGGAAGGGCCAGTTACCGACCCGGCAATTACCGCCAACGAGGAATGCCATGAACGCAATTTTTCCGCCGGAGTTCAATGCGCGCCTGCTCGAAGCTGATCCGAAGGCATCCGTTCCGGTCGGCCAGGCAGCGGATGACGCAGTCGCGGATGGCGATGATCGCGAAGGCCGCGGCTGGATCGACGCGCGCAGCATCGGTTTTGCAATCGTGGGTACGGCGACGTTCTTCGGCATCGCGATCGCGTGCCTGCTGCTATCGCGCGTCGATGTCGTATTGGCGACCATCTGGCTGCCCAACGCCTGCGCGGTTGCCCTGTTGCTTACCGCGCGACTGCGCCATGAATATCCGGTCTATATCGGCGTCGCCACGGCCGGGATCGCGGCGCAGGTCGCCATCGGCAATCCGGCCCTGGCGGGCGTGCTTCATGCCTTCGCCAATCTCGCCGATGTCGCGATCGTCACGTGGATGACCCGGCGGTTCTGTGGGAAGCAGCCCGACATGACCGATGTCGGACAGATCGCGTGGTTCAGCCTGGCTGGTGGTTTTGTTGGACCTGCTGTTTTCGCCGTGATGGCGAACGCTGCGGTGCTGATCGATCCGAACCCGGAAGGCATCGGCGTTTGGGGATGGTTTTTCGCCGACAGCATGGGAATGATCCTCGTTGTTCCTGCAATCCTGTTGTCCTGCGATGCGTGGCGGACGCGGGTGGATCTCGACCCGCAGCGGGTGGCGCGCCGCGCGGGCCTGCTGGTCGCCGGCCTGATCGGGGTTTTCGCCATATTCCAGCAGCACGGCTACCCGCTGCTGTTCTTCGCCCCACCGATCGTCATGCTGGTCGCGTTCAGGCTTGGTCCGCTCGGCACGTCGTTATTGCTCCTCGCTCTCGCATTCATGGGAACGTGGATGACCTATATCGGAAAAGGGCCGATCGTGGTGACCGCCGATACCGGGATCGAACGGCTAATGCTCGTCCAGTCATTCGTGCTGGTCAATTTTCTGTGTGGCCTGCCGATTGCGGCGATCCTGCACGCGCGTGCGGAGATGGCCGCAGCCCTCGTTCGGGAAAGCCGAGAGCTGTCGATGCTGGCGGATTCGATCACCGATGCAGTCATCCGGATCGACCGAAAAGGCGTTGCCACCTATGCCTCGCGCTCGCTCAGGGATGTGCTGGACCGCGATCCGCAATCCTTCATCGGGGAACGCCTGCTCGATACCGTCCATCAAGACGACCGCGCACGCATTGACGCAGCGATCAAGCGCCTGCTGCGCGGAAAAAGCGACCGGGAAAGACTGACCTATCGTCGATGGATCGATGGCGCATCGGGAATGCCGGTCTATATCGAGGCGTATTGCGCCGCCACGCACTCCGATGCCGACGGGCAGGACACGGGCGGATCGGGCGCGGCGCCCGATGGCATCATCGCCTCGGCTCGCGATGTGACGGTCCGGGTCGAACTCGAACAATTGCTGACCCGCGCCCGTCACAAGGCGGAGGATGCCGCCCGCGCGAAGTCCGAATTCCTCGCCAATATGAGTCATGAAATTCGCACTCCGATGAACGGCGTGCTGGGCTTCGCCGAACTTATGCTGCAGGACGACCTGTCCGATAGCCACCGGCGCCACGTCGAAATGATCGTGCAGTCCGGGCGATCCATGATGCTGATCCTGAACGATATTCTCGACCTGTCGAAGATCGAGGCCGGACAGATCACGGTCCAGTCCGCGCCGGTCGACCTGGCGATGACAGTCAATGAATGCGCAGGACTTCACCGCTTCAACGCGCGGTCCAAAGGCGTCGACCTTACAGTTCGTTCGATCGTTCCACGCTGCCCCGACAATGAACCTGGTGACGGATTGTCGGAGCGTGGTTCGCGCCCGATTGTCGTAACCGATGCGCTGCGCCTGCGGCAAATATTACTCAACCTGATCGGAAACGCGGTCAAATTCACCGAATCGGGCCGAATCGAGGTATGTTACTGGGCGAAGGACGTCGAATTCGGGATCGAGGTGCGCGATACCGGGATCGGCATCAGCCCCTCGCGCCTTGAATCGATTTTCAGTCCATTTACACAAGCCGAGAGCGATACGGCGCGACGCTTTGGCGGGACCGGGCTGGGCCTCGCCATTTCGCGCCAGCTTGCCCTGCTGCTCGACGGTTCGATCGAAGCCGATAGCGTGCCGGGCGAGGGATCGTGCTTCCGCCTCCTGCTTCCGACCACCTACGTTGCGGGACACAAGCTCGACGACATGATCACCGCGCCCCCTGAATCGGCGCGCCTCCCGCAAAGATCCCGCATCCTGCTGGTCGAAGATCACGATGTTAACCGGATACTCGCCACGGAAATGCTGACGCGCTGCGGTCAGGATGTCGCCATCGCGCATGACGGCCACGAAGCGATCTCCATGATCATGGACAGCGTGATGCGTGGGGAGATCTACGATCTGGTGCTGATGGATATACAGATGCCCGGCTGCGATGGGTATTCGGCCACGCGAGCCATTCGGGCGGAGGGGATCGATCCCGAAACCCTGCCGATCCTTGCCCTGACAGCAAACGCATTTCCCGAAGACATCGCCGCTGCACGCGATGCAGGGATGCAGGCGCATCTCGCCAAGCCACTGGTGTTTGCCGAACTGGTCAGGGCGCTGCAACGCTGGCTTCCCACGCGGATCGTTGCGGGGGGACAGGCCTCTACCATGGCGATCGCATCGGATAATGCCCCGCAATTGGTCGATCGGCCTGCTGCTGGCCATGGCATATCGCACGCAATGCCCGCGCACTGCCCCTCCGTCGGGCCGCGGATGGGCGCTCAGCCGCCGCACCGGGGGGTCGGTCCGCAATCGCGCGCGGACCTGGCGACGGCAACTCCCCCGCAATCGCGCGCTTTGGCGCAGCGTTGGACTCAACGCCGGAACGAGGCGATGGAGCAATTGCAGGATGCTCTCGCTCAGGGAACGCTGGGTGAGGATGGTAAACCGGAATGCCGCGAAGAGTTGGCCCGCACGATGCACAAATTGGCCGGGACAGCGGCGAGTTTTGGCGAACCGGAACTGGGAAAGCAGGCTGCCTCGCTGGAGCGGGCGCTGAAAACCGCGGGCGTGGGCAATGCATGCGAGGCGATCGCGTTCGAATTGCTGACCATTGCGGATAACCCGGTCGATCGTCGCAGCCCGGCCTGATCGCGCAGCGCAATCGGCCCGTCGCAGTAACGCTCGGAACCGCATCATCGGTTCGCGGGACAAAGACTGCAACCTGCGCTCCATCGACTGGACCCGTGCGCCAGCCCCTCGCGAAATCGCATGGCTGTCAGCCCAAACGCAAACGGCGGAGCCGTGAGGCCCCGCCGTTCACCGTGTCAATTTCTTCCAGCGGATCAGAACTCGTAGCGAGCGCCGACCTGGATCCGCCACGCCGAGCTGGAAATCGCGATGTTGTTGTCATCGTCGGGATTGAAACCGTCGATCACGTAGCGGCCTTCATCATCGACATCGCCATCGACGAGATCGACGAATTGCGACCGGGTCCGACGGATATTCGCACCGCTGTCGAGCAGATTGAGGAAGTTCGCGAAATCGGCAAACACCTCGAAGCGATCCTCAACCAGACCGGTCAGGCTACCAAGGAACGGCAGTTCCTGGCTGAAGCGGATGTCCATGTCGTAATACCAGTCATTGCGACAGGTGTTACGCTCGATGCTTTCACCGAATTCGAAATCGCACGCTTCGCCAACGGAGCTGGTTTCGAGATAGTTCAGCAAGGCGGCGACAGCGTCCGCATCCGAATCCGGGGAAAGGTTCGGATCGTTCGGACCGGTCGGGATGTAAAGCAGCGCGTTGTCGTTGCCCGACGAACGGTCGGCGAAGACGCCGCCGCCATCGAAGGTCAGGCTGAACGGACGGCCTTCATTCGCGCGGAAGAAGATGCCGAGGCTGGAATTGAATCCGTCGAGGAACTGTTCGCGGAACAGCAGTGCGGCCGTGATATTGTGCCGCGTTTCGAAGTTCGAGGTCGAGATCGCCGGATTCTGCCGATCGAACGCCGCAGTCACGTCGAAGGACGAGGTCGCGGTGGAGGAGCCGACATTGCGGTTGTTGTTCGAATCGGTGAACGAATAACCTATATTGAACCGAACGCCCCCGCCTTCGGTGAACACACCCGCGTCGAAATTCTTCGACAGGATGATCGAGGCGACATGGCTGTCATAGCTCGGCCCGTTGGTCAGCTGAATGTTGTCGTCACGCCCGGTATTGAAGCATTCCGGCGTCAGGCCGGTATAGACCGGCGGCGTGCCGCCCGTGCCCTGCAGCGTGGCATTGCATCCGTCCGCCGTGACGTCGACCGCCTGATAGATGGGGCGACCGTCGACGGTGAAGCCATCGAGACCCTGACGAATGTCGGGCGCCTGCGACAGATCGACGAAGTTCAGCGTGTCGTTGAACCGCGAATAGATATAATCGAGGTTCAGGTTCCAGTTGCTGAACAGTCCGGTTTCCGTACCGAAAGTCGTCTGGAAACTGGCATTGGCGCGAACCACGGTCGGCACGTCGAATGTCGGATCGGTCGATTGCACGTCCGCCCCGCCCTGCGCGGCGACGGCTGCGCCGGCATTGACCGCGCATTGCGGGAAGCCGAGGAACTGGCCGCCGTCGACAACGTCGATCTGGCCGGTGTCGTCATCGATGTTCAACTGGTCGTCGTCGCAATCGAACGTGTCGCCATTGGCGGAGCTGAAGCCGTTGTTCGAAAATGCGTTGGAGAAATAGACGACCGGATCCCCGCCGGAGAACACGCCCACGCCGCCGCTGACGCGGCTGTCGGAAAGGAAGCCTTCGTTGAAGAATTCGTACGTCGCCGAAAGACGCGGCAGGACGACTGGGTCGAGTTTGCCGAAAGAAACCCGGTTGGTGAAACCGTAACGGTCGATGAAGTTCGGGTTGTTACGCGGTGCATCGCCATCGTAAAGCTGCACGCGGATACCGGCAGTCAGCGACAACCGATCGGTCGCCTCCCATTCGTCCTGCGCATAGACGGAATAAACCGTCCGACCGAACCGTGCTGCGGCATTGTTGATATCGCCATCGACACCTGCGGCGATCGTTGCCCCGCCGACGCCTCCCGGACCATCGATGACGAGATCGTCGGCATCGCTGAACACGCTGGAGAAGCCGCCTTGTGCAACAAGACCTTCGCGGAAATCATCGAGGTTTTCGAAAAATATCGTGCCGGTCGCGTTGATCGCGAACAGGTTGAATACTTCGAGATCGTTCACTTCGGTGCCGAACTTGAAGAAGTGATCGCCGGCATCGACGTTCATCTGGAACCGCGCCTGGTCGACCTTTGTGTCGAGCTGGTTGGCCGAACGGAAAATGCCGGGGCCGGTGACCAGCACGCCGTTTTCGTTCGAAGTGCCATCGGGCGTCACTCCGACTGCGAGACGAACCGTCGGATTGTCCGACTGCGCTTCGCCAAAGCCGATCGGGCCCTGAACGTCGCCCACTTCGGAACGGCTGACGCGCAATTCGGTCGAAATCGTGTCGCTCCAGTCGGAATACAGACGGACCGAATAGTAGTCTGAGATCGTGCCTTCATCCTCGAACGAATTGAACCCGCCGATCTCCTGACCGCCGAAATCGGGTTCGATATTCGTTTCCTCGAGACGCTGATACGTGCCTTCGAGACGGTGATCGTCGGAAATGATAGCGTCGAGACGACCAAAATATCGCACCGAGCTTTCGGCCAGCTGATCGGGATAACCGCCGATGTCCTGACCGTAGACGTCGCGCGCGATCTGCGCGAATTCGTCGAACTGCGCCTGGCTGGCAAAGGGCGCTTCGTTCGTGAAGCCGCCGCCGGCGGGGCCGAAATTGTTGCCGTCGCCGAGATCGGTTTCTTCATAACCGAGCGAGAAGAACAGGCGATCGGGAACGATCGGACCGTTCAGCGTCGCGCCCCAGCGCTTTTCCTCACCCGCATTCAGCGGCCTGCCGTCGATGCTGTCGGCATACAGGCTTTCGTCGAAATAGGTGATAAAGGCCGAGCCGGAGAAGCGGTTTCCGCCCGCTTTGGTCACGACATTGACAAGGCAGCCGGTGAAATCGGAATATTCGACATCGAACGGGGCAAATTCGACCGAGGTCTGCTCGATCACGTCGAATGGCAGCGGCAGCGAATTACGCGCGGCGAATGGCGTACCGTTGAGGCCGAACACGTCGGCCTGAACGATGCCATCGACGGTGAAGGTATTGGACCGGTCATTGCCGCCGAGGCAGGATATACGGTCCACCTCGTTATCACGCTCGAGGCTGACGCGCGGGTCGATGCGGATGATGTCGCGCACGTCGCGGGAGATGGAGGGGAACGCTTCGAGCGTCTGAGTGTCGAACGCAGTGCCCGGGCCAACGGCCAGTTGGGTCGCGCCGGCACGCGCGCCGGTTACGACGATCACATTGTCCGCGCCGCCAGCCACGCTGGGCGACAATTCGAAATCGAACGAGGTGTTGCCCGAAATGCTTGTGAACACGTCCTCGACCGTCTGCCCTTCGAAACCGGGGGCCGTCACGGTGATGGTGTAGGGGCCGCCGGGGGGCAGCGATCCGACGCGGAAATTGCCATCGGCACCCGCGGTCGTGGTGCGGGACTGGTTCGTGCGTTCATCGGTGATGACGGCTTCCGCACCGGGGATCGCGCTTCCGTCGGTGGAGGAGACCTGCCCCTCGACACCGGATGTGATCTGCTGCGCGGCGGCAGGCGTCGCGATCGTGGCGGCGGCCGACAGGCTGACGACGCTGGCTGCGAGGAGATATTTGATTTTCATGTGTGGTTGGCCCCTGTGAGGAAGTGGTTGCTCGGCGCGAGCCCTAGGCGCGTTGCGCTGCACAAAAACGACGGTTTTGTGACAGCAGGGTTACAGCGCCGGGTGACCGCGCGGCGCCGACCGATCCGAACCGCGCACACGGTGTTATAAAAGGCGAAGATTCCGCGACAAACTGTCCAGTGTTGCTTGAGCGCAACGATCGCGGACAATTTGATTTCAACTGGATCAAACGCCGGTCATGGACGAATCGCCGGCCTCGTGGTCGACTTTCACAGGGGCGAGATTCGCTTCGAATGCGATCCGCAGCTGCGGTCACGCCAGGTTGATTTCGCGCAGCCTCTGCATCAGGAAATCGTGCGCCGTGATCGGTTCCGGTGCATTGCCTGCATCCTCGACACAATTTTCGAGCGGTTCGATCAGGTAATCGGGCCGGAAATGCAGGAAAAACGGCATCGAATAACGTGATCGCCCGGCCCCTGCCCCGCGCGGGTTGACCACTCGGTGCGTGGTGGAACGCAGGACACCATTCGTCAGCCGCTCCAGCATATCGCCGACATTGATAACCAATGCCCCTTCGGGAACATCGATCGCGCGCCATTCCCCGCTTCGCGTCAGCAGTTCAAGGCCGGCCTCTTCGGCACCGAGCAGCAGGGTAATCGTGTTTATGTCGCCATGGGCCGCCGCGCGGATCGCCCCATCGGGCGCATCTTCGCCAAGGGGGGGATAATGCAGCAGGCGCATGACGGAATTGCCGTCCTCCACCGTATCGTCGAAGAAATCGCGGTTCAGATCCAGATGCAAGGCGATCGCCTGCAGGACGCGGCTGCCCGCATTCTCGAACGCGGCGTACAATTCGGTGAAAACCTGTTCGAACTGGACAATTTCCGTTGGCCAGATGTTGGGCGCCATGAATTCGGATAGCGTATGCCCGGCGGGAAGATCGCGTCCGACGTGCCAGAATTCCTTCAGGTCGAAAACTTCGGCGTCCTTTGCCTTTTCAGTGCCAAAAGGGGTGTAGCCCCGCGCGCCGCCGCCGCCTTCGATATGATAGGCGCGTTTCACCTCTTCGGGCAGCGCGAAAAACGCCTTTGCCGCGGATTCGGCCCGTTCGATCAGGTCGGCGTCGATTCCGTGATCGCGCACCACGGCGAAGCCGAATTCGCCAAAGCTGCGCCCCAGTTCATCGGCAATACTGGAAAGCGGTTTGGCCAGCGATACGGAAGCGATCTCGGTATTGCTGGAAGCAGGTGTGTCGGTCTGTGTCATGGGAAGGGCATCTACACCGCTGCACAAGCCAGTGCCAAGAGCGAAACGTCAGCGCCCTCGGACGCCGGTTCAGAGCGGCAGGAACAGGCTGGCCAATGCCGCGCTCATCAGGTTGGCGAGGCTGCCCGCGGCCAGCGCCTTCAATCCCAGCCGGGCGATGACAGGGCGCTGGTTTGGCGCAAGTCCGCCGGTCACAGCCATCTGGATCGCGATGGAGGAAAAATTCGCAAATCCGCACAGCGCGAAGGTCACGATTTTTCGGCTTCTTTCGGTCAGTTCGCCGCCGGTCATCATGCCAAGATCGATGAAGGCGACGAATTCGTTGAGCACGATCTTCGTTCCGAACAGGCCGCCCGCGATCTGCGCCTGGTCCCAGTCGGAAATGCCGATCAGGAACATTACCGGCGCAAACAGGTAGCCGAGCAATTTCTGAAAACTGAGCGTGGCGAGCCATTGTTCGGCCTGCGCATCGAATGGCATGCCGATGCCGCTGGCCACCGCGACTATGCCCGAACCAACTCCGCCGAGCAGCCCGTTGGCAAGCGCCACCAGCGCCACGAACACGAGCACCATCGCCCCGACCGCAACGGCGAGCTTCACGCCGGTCTGCGTCCCCTGCGCGGCGGCTTCGATGATGTTGGCCGGCCTGTGCCCTTCTTCGAATGTTTCGGCCATCTCGATGTCTTCGGAATCATCGGCCGCCATCGCAGCACCAGTTCCGCCGCTAACGCTAGATTGCGGCAACTCGACCTCTTCGCCGTGCTGTCCGACCATGGTGACGCGGGTTTTCTGCGCGGGCGGGCCTGCGTTCTTCTTCAACCTCGCCCCGGCCTGCGCGGCAACACTTGGCGGAGGGGCGGTGGCGCCCGGTTCGTCGGGCATGATGATCTTTGCCATCAGGATGCCGCCCGGCGCGGACATGAATGCCGCCGCCAGCAACAGCGGCACCGCCTCTTCGCCGATAAAGCTGGCATAGGCGGCAAGGATCGTCCCCGCGACCCCGGCCATGCCGACGCACATCAGGGTAAACAGGCGCGATGGCGGCAGGGATGCGAGATAGGGCCGGACCACCAGCGGGCTTTCCGATTGTCCGACGAATATGTTCGCCGCGCTGCCCAGCGCCTCGACCTTGCTGATGCCGGTGATCCAGCCGATCGCCCCCCCGACCCAGCGGACCAGCCGCTGCATCACGCCCAGATGGTAGAGGATCGCGACGATGGCGGCGAAAAATACGATGACGGGCAGTGCCGCGATAACGAATGTGTTGGCAAAGGGGTTGGAGTCCATCGGTCCGAACACGCTTTCGATGCCGACTTTCGAAAAATCGAGCAGGGCGATCACCCCGTTGGAAAGGAATCCGATGAGTTCCACACCGAAATCGGTCCGCAGCACCAGCAGCGCCATGAACGCCTGAAGCCCGAACGCCGCGCCAACGATACGCAGGTCGATGTGCCGTTTGCCCGATGACAGGACAAACGCGATGCCGAGGATCGCCGCGATGCCTAAAAGGCTCATGACGATTGACGATGCGGTTTCACTCACGTGGTGGATCAATCCCTTTTCGCGCCGGACTGCCCAACCCCCGGGGCGGCCCGTACGCGGCTGGAGTGCTTTGCACCAACGCCGCAGCGGTGCAAGTGCGAAGGGTTGCGGGATCGGTTCGCTGGGGCTCGTAAAGCCGCCCGCTGCCGCCATTCCGTGAGCCCCGTACCGCGCCTGTTATCCGCGCTGCTGATTGCGGTTGCCGCTTTGCGGCCGGGGCGACTTCCAATTTACCACCGTCTCGCTTACCGAACGCACGATGGAAGACATCGCAAACGCATCCCCGCCCCGGTCCGCCGCGCCCGTGAATGGCGGGACATCGGGCACCTCGCCGGGCATAACCATGCCTCTCGGCCTGTTCGTTTTCACCCTGCTATACGGCGGGATGACGGTCCTCGCCGGGGTGCTGGCCTATAAACAGGTGCAGCTTTATCCGTCCGATCTGGCGGTTGAATCGGGCATTTTCGCGTTTCTGATGCTGGTGGTGATATCGAGCACGATCGCGCAATTGTACGGATCGCGTTTGGCGCAAAGCATCGTGTGGTGGGGTTTCCTGCCGCTTTTGGTGGCCTCGATCCTGATGCAATTGGTGCTCAACCTGCCTGCCTCGCCCGAAATGATCGAAGGGCGGGCGGACGACCTCGCCGCGTTCGAACGGGTGCACAGCACGGTTTGGCGGGTATGGGCGGCTGGCCCGGCGGCATACATCGTGTCGCTGCTGCTCAACATCTGGCTGTTCGACCGGCTGAAACGTGGCGGGGGCGATTCGACCATCGGCCTGATGGTGCGCGGGGCCATTGCCTCCGCATTAAGCCAGGCGATCGATTCGGTCATATTCATCACGCTCGCATTTTACGGACTGTTCCCGATCATGAACCTGCTGATAGGTCAGATCATCGCCAAGGTGGCATTGAGCCTGGTTCTGGTGCCGGTGCTGATCACGCTCGGCGTGAAGGCCGCGCAATGGCTCGACCGCAGAAACAGCCCGGCGACCGAGGGAAAGACGAGGCCTGCCTGATGGCAATGGCCAGTCGGCACCCCCCTGGTTTCCGGCCAGTCTGCGATACGTTTGTCTGACGGTCAGTGAAGTGAACGCTCTTCCTCATTTCACTAGAACTGTGGCGGCGTGACATTCAGGATCTCGGCAGCATCGCTTTTCTAATTTTCGTGCCTGTCGACAAGCATGCCTTTCGGGGTCTGTGAGCCAGAGCGTTCCGTGCAGCCCCGAGCAGACAGTCCTAGACCCAATAGCGCTCGTTGCAGAGATGCGGCCTGGTCCGGTTCAGCTATGCGCCGCTTTCCATGCGCCCATGGAACCGAGATACACATCCACATTCTCGAAGCTGCGGCTCGCAAGCCAGCCGGCAGCAACAGTCGCTCGCATTCCGCTGGCGCACATCAGCGTGTAGCGCTTTGACGGATCAAGGTCGCGATAACGCTCGTTGAGCTCACCCACGTAGATATGTCGGGAATCCTCGATCGCCCCTTGCGCGCGTTCGTCGGCATCCCTCACATCGAGCAGGGTCCAGCCATCTTCGTCGCCCCGTAGTCGGCGCTCGACTTCGTCTGTCCCGATCATCGGGATAGTTCGGATCGCCCTACCCTGCGCAGCGGCAGGAACCACGCCGACATAACCCCCTTCAATATTATCCAGCGCGATCCGCACGAGATGCGTCATTGCAGTTTCGAGCTGATTTTCGTCCGAAGCGATGAGGGCCACGCTTTCGCCTTCGCGGATGAACCATCCCGCAAAAGCAGAAATCATGCCGACCGGCAGGTTCATCGATCCGGGAAGGTGGCCCGACGCAAAGGCAAGCGGCTCGCGCACATCCACCAGATGGTCGGTATCGATATTGCCGAGCTCGGACAAGGACAGGCGCCGGGGACGCATTACGCGCGGCGCTGGCTCCCCGCCTTCGAGATTGAGCCGCTCCATCAATCGGAAATANGGCGGCTGGTAGTGGTTTTCCTCCACCTTGAAATCGATGAAGGCATCCCGGCTGTCGAATTGCAGGCGCGGATTGTTCGCGCGCTCATGACCGAGTGTCGAAAATTCGCGTTCCGCCATTCCTGAACCGCATACCGAGCCTGCCCCGTGTGCAGGATAGAGGATGACCTGATCTCCGAGAGCCATGAGCTTCTCGATGGAATCGTAAAGAAGACCTGCAACTTCGCGCTTGCGATCGGGATAGAAGTCCGTGCGACCGACGTCGCCGACGAATAGCGCGTCTCCGGTGAAAACGCCCACCGCGCCATCGGGATAGGCAGTGTCGTGCAGCACGAAGGCAAGATGATCGTCGGTGTGCCCCGGGGTTTCCAGCACCTCGATCTTCAGTTGGCCTATCTCGAACGCATCGCCCTCATGCGCGGTATCGGCATATTCGACCGGGCCGGCAGCGTTGGGACCATGGAGTACGCGCGCTCCGGTCAATTCCTTCAGGACAGGCGCGCCCGATACCAGATCCTCGTTGCGATGGGTTTCGAAGATATGCGTGATTTCCAGCCCTTCGGCGCGCGCCATTTCGATATAGCATTCGCAATCCCGACGCGGATCGATGACGGCCGCCTTTCCGCCCGAGCCGATCAGGTAGGACAGATGGGATAGGCCGGGTGTCTTGATTTTCTCGAGCAGCATGATGCCTCCTTCAGCTAAAAAATGCAGGATCGGCGCGAATCGATCCCGCTTCGAAACATTCGATCAATTCCGCGCTCGATCGATCGTCGCGGTGCGTCCGGTGCGGTGCAGGGGTGTGAAGCCATCGCGGGAAAGCGAGCCGGATGCGGGCCAGCAGAAGAGCGGCCGACTGTTCGAGCGTCCCATTATCCGTCGTGTCTGTCGGCGTGTGCCTTGCGCCAGCGGTAAAAGGTCTTTTCGGATATGCCGATCTCGCGGCAACTCTCGCAAACGCCGTTTCCTACCGTGATCAGCGCCTCGATTTCCCGGCAGCGGGCATCCTTGTCCGGGATAGCTGCCATCAGATCATCCCTCTTGCGGCGTCCGCGATTGGTTCGGCAGGCGGGCCGCCATTGGCCGAGAGTTCCCGGAAGGCACGGTCCTGCGACAGGAAAACCCGTCCGTTCAATTCGTCGACGAAATGGGTGCGCTTCAGCCGGTCCATAACCGGTCCCTTCACTTCGGAAAGGTGGAGTCCGATCCCGGCATCGATCAGTCGGTGGTTGATCGCTTCGAGACTTTCCAGACCAGACGCATCGATCTCGTTCACCGCGCTGCACATCAGGATGACATGACGCACATCCGGACGATCGGCGATCTCTCTAAGCACGTATTCCTCCAGCCAGCGGGCGTTGAGATAGGTCAGGCTTTCATCGATCCGGATCGACAGCACGTGGGGCACGGTAAAGACCTTGTGCCGGTCGACGTTCCGGAAATGCTCGGTCTCCGGGACCCGGCCCACGATGGCGGCGTGCGGTCGGCTCGCGCGCCAGAGGTAAAGCAGCAAGCCGACGCCGACCCCCGCAATCACGCCCAATTCGACGCCTGCGAGGAGCGTGATGGCGATTGTCGCCATGTGCGCGGCGAAATCGGCCCGGGAGTAATTCCACAGCTGCCCCGGCGTTTTCAGATCGACGAGGCTGAGGACCGCGACGATGATAGTGGCAGCCAGGGTTGCGATGGGCAGGCTGTAAAGCAGCGGGGTAAGGAACAGCCCGGCAAGCGCGATACCGACCGCTGTGTAGGCTCCGGCCGCCGGCGTTTCCGCCCCGGCATCGAAATTGACGACCGAACGGGCAAAGCCGCCAGTGACCGGGTAGCCGCCCGAAAATGCGCTGGCGATATTCGATGCGCCCAGGCCGATCAATTCCTGGTTCGGCGCGATCCTCTGCCTGCGCTTTGCTGCAAGAGTCTGCGCGACCGATACGCTTTCGACAAAACCGATGATCGAGATCAGCAGCGCCGGAACCCATAATTGCCCGATCAGGCCCAGATCGGTCGAGGGAAAGGCGAACGGGGGCAGACCCTGCGGGATTGCGCCGACGAGGTTGACGCCCCGATTTTCAAGATCGAGGCCGATCGCCGCGAAGATCGTTGCGACCACCGCTAACACGGGGCCCGCCTTTGCCGCGATATCGGCGGTGCGCGGTGTGAGGCCCAGCTTGACCAGAGCCGGCTTCAATCCCTTGCGAACCCAGAACAGAAACAGAGTCGCCGGAATACCGACCGCGAGGGTCCACGGATTGATCGTGTCGATAGCGGCGGCAAGCCCGCCGAGCATTTCGGGCCAGTTATCGCCACCTGCCGATACGCCAAGGATGTGTTTCACCTGGCTCGTCGCGATCAGAATGCCGCTAGCGGTGATGAAGCCGCTGATGACGGGATGGGAAAGCAGGTTGGCGAGAAATCCCATGCGTAGAAAGCCCAGGATTGCAAGCATTACGCCTGAAAGCGCCGCCAGTGTGATCGCCGCTTCCAGATAGAGTTCTGTGCCCGGCATCGCCACGGCTCCGGCTGCACTGGCCGTCATCAGCGACACAACCGCCACGGGCCCCACCGCGAGCGTGCGGCTGGTGCCGAAGATCGCATAGGCCACCAGCGGGAGGATCGACGCGTAAAGACCAACCACCGGAGGCAGCCCTGCCAGTAGCGCATAGGCGAGGCTTTGTGGGATCAGCATGATCGTCACGATGATTGCCGCGACGAGGTCGTTGGTAAGGACCGATCCGTTGTATGTCCGGCCCCATTCAAGGATCGGCAGGTATTGCGCCAGCAATCCGGGCTTATGCCGGCGTGGCAGGCCAGAGCGCTCTTTGCCCTCGCTCGGAATGCTGTCGCTCACGATCAGGCGGCCTTTTTAACCTGCGGTTTGGCCAGCCACTCATGCCCCTTGAGCATGCCGTTCCAGTAAATCCACGGCAGCACTTCGGATTTGAGGAGCCAGCTCAGCTTGCGCGGCCGCGTTCCATCGATCATCCATTTCGGGAAACTCGGCAAAAGCTTCCCGTCATAGCCGAATTCCGCGAGCACGATCTTGCCGCGCTCGACCGTCAGCGGACAGGAGCCATAACCGTCATAATCGGCAACCGGCTGCTTCGCATCGAGCTGGGCGAGCGCGTTTACCGCGACGATCGGAGCCTGCTTGCGCGCGGCTGCCATCGTCTTGGCATTGGGACTCGATCCTGCATCACCCATGCCAAAGACATTGGGATAACGAACGTGCTGGAGTGTGAACTTGTCGACGTCGACGAAGCCACTCTCAGCGTCAGCGAGCGGGCTATCGGAAACGAATTGCGGTGCAACCTGCGGCGGCACGGCATGAAGCATATCGAAGTCGATGGTTTCCTCCCCGGCCTCGGTCTTGAACACGGCTTTTCGACCGGGACCGTCCACTGCAACCAGGGTCTGGTTGAGCTTAACATCGATGTCATATTTCTCGACATATTCCATCAGCGCCGGGACGTATTCCTTGACGCCGAACAGAACACCGCCAGCATTGCGAAACTCGACGTCGATGTTGCCCAGAACGCCGCGCTCCAGCCACGCGTCGCATGACAGATACATCGCCTTTTGCGGCGCGCCGGCGCACTTTATCGGCATTGGCGGCTGGCTGAAGATGGCGCGACCCGATTTCAGATTACGCACCAGTTCCCATGTGTAGGGCGCTAGATCGTAGCGATAATTGGAGGTCACGCCGTTCTTGCCGAGCGTTTCTTCCAACCCTTCGATTTTTTCCCAGGCGAGGCGGATACCCGGCGCGACGATCAGGATTTTGTAGTTGATCGTGGTGCCATCGACGAGGGTGACCTGATTGCTATCCGGCTGAAAGGACGCCGCAGCTTGCCGAAGCCACGTTGCTTCCTTTGGCATCACGCTCGCCATGGGTCGGAGCGTGGCAGACGCGGAGAAGACGCCTCCGCCAACCATCGTCCAGCCGGGCTGATAGTAATGATCTTCACTCGGCTCGACGATTGCGATGTCGAGCGATGAGCGCCGCTTCAGCATTGAGGACGCGGTTGCGATCCCTGCTGAACCGCCTCCTATGATTACGACTTCGTGATCAAGATTTCGGGTCATGAAAAACTCTCCGGTACTTTTTCCGGTATTCGCCGAACTGGTCGCGCAGGGCTGACAGGTCGTAACCTGCCCGTTCCGCGCGCTCGATACGCTCTTCGGCGGTTTCGTTCTCGATGTTGGCGAGCGCATTGAGGGTGATGGACCGCGTGCCGGTGCGACAGAAGGCGAGCACCTTGGCGCTCGCTTCTTCGCGGACCTGAGCGAAGGCCTTAATTGCATCCGGCGGAAATTTGCCGCCGGAGACAGGGATATGATGAAAGGTCATCCCGGCGGCTTCGGACGCTTCTTTCATCGATGCGACGGCCGGCTGGTTCGGCTCCTCGCCATCGGGTCTGTTGCAGATCACTGTGCCAAATCCGGCATCGGCAAGCCCGCGCATGTCGCCCGGTTCAGGCTGCGCGGAAACAGCGAAGGTGTCGCTTACACGGGCGATCTTCATCACGATGCACCTTCCACAAGCCGGACGCCGCCCATCCCGGCAAGCATGGCGACGACGAAAATTGCGGCCGCTGCCGGTTCGATGACAAGCGCGGCGATGCCCGGCCCCGGACAGAGCCCGGCGATACCCCAGCCGATACCGAACAGGGCCGCGCCGCCGATCAGGCGGGGGGTCAGATCGGATTTTGTCGGGAGGTGAAATTTTTCCGCAGCGATCGGTTCGGCCATCCGTGGCACCAGTCGCCAGGCAATCGCCATCACGATGACGGCACCGCCCATGACAAAGGCGAGCGTCGGATCCCAGTCGCCGAAGATGTCGAGAAAATCGCGCACGCGTTCAGGGTTGGTCATGCCGCCAAGGGCAAGGCCTGCGCCGAACAGGGTTCCGGTGGCCAGAGAAATAAAGGCGATCCGCATCACAGCACCTTCAGGCCAAGCGCGTTCATCACGGCCACGGTCGCAATGCCGGTGGCCATGAATGTCAGCGTGGCAACAATCGAGCGGGCGGACAGGCGACTGACGCCGCACACGCCGTGCCCGCTGGTGCACCCGCTACCAAGGCGCGTGCCAACGCCCACGACCAGACCGGCAATCGCCAGCGTGACCGGGTTTGCGAAGGTGGCATCGATTCCACCCGATGCCAGCATCACGACCAGCGCACCCAGAGGCAGGCCGATCACGAACATCCATGCCCCGCTTCGGTCAATCCCGCTTCCGCCGAGCCCGACGGCCTTCGCGGCAAGGCCGGAAACCCCGGCGATGCGGCCCAGGCCGAGCAGCATCAGCGCGGCCGCGAGGCCGATCAGGACACCGCCCGCCAATCCGGCAAGCGGTGCGGCGTCGGGGAAACCGGGCAGGCTCATACCGCGTTCACCGGAATCTTGATGTAACTCACGCCATTGTCTTCGGGATCGGGCAGACGACCCCCGCGGATATTGACCTGCACCGAGGGCATGATCAGGTTCGGCATGGCGAGCGTTTTATCGCGGGTTGTCCGCATCTCGACGAAGTCTTCTTCGCTCACCCCATCCTTCACATGCACATTCTCTTCGCGCTGTTGCCTGACAGTTGTCTCCCATGCGTAATCGTCTCGCCCGGGTGCCTTGTAATCGTGGCACAGGAACAGGCGCGTTTCGTCCGGCAGCGAAAGCAGGCGGCGGATCGAGCGGAAAAGCTGATGCGCATCGCCGCCGGGAAAGTCCGCACGCGCGGTGCCGAAATCGGGCATGAAGATCGTGTCGCCAACGAAGGCTGCATCGCCGATGATGAAGGCCATGTCGGCAGGCGTGTGGCCAGGCACATGAAGAGCGATGGCTTCAAGTTCGCCAACCTTGAAGATCTCTCCGTCATCGAACAATTTGTCGAACTGCGATCCGTCGCGTTCGAAATCGGTGCCCGCATTGAAGAGCTTCCCGAACACCTCCTGCACGCGGATGATATCGCGGCCGATAGCCAACTTCCCTCCAAGCCGCTCTTGCAGATAAGGGGCAGCCGAGATGTGATCGGCATGGGCGTGGGTCTCGATCAGCCATATCACTTTCAGATTATTCGAAGTAATATACTCGATGATGCGGTCAGCTGAACCATTCGAGGTCCGGCCAGAGGCCGCCTCGAAGTCCAGCACCGAGTCGATAATCGCCGCTTCATCCGTCTTCGGGTCGTGGACGACATACGACACGGTATTCGTTGCTTCGTCGAAAAACCCCGCGATCGAGGGGCGCAGACATTTCTCGGTCCGGGCGCGTTCGATCTGTGCCGCAGCGTGATCGAGGCTGTGATCGTCAGTCATGACTTCATCTCCAATCATTTACATAAATTGATTATATATCTTGCCATTGCCCTGTCAAGTGGTATGAGGGCCGGGTGACACAGACGATCAAAGCTGATGCCGGACGAGAGGCGCCTTGCGCCGGATTGCGAATCGGAGATCGTGCGCCGGGCTTTTCAGCGCGAAGCACGACCGGAGATGTCCGCCTTTCCGATTACCGGGGGCGATGGCTGATCCTGTTTTCGCACCCGGCCGATTTTACGCCGGTCTGTACCACCGAATTCGTCGCCCTGGCTGGCTCTGTGGAAGAGTTCGAAAAGCGCGACTGCGCTTTGATGGCGCTGTCCGTCGACAGCCTGTTCTCGCATTTCGCCTGGCTGCGGCTGATCCGCGATCGTTACGACATCGAAGTGCGTTTCCCGATTGTAGAGGATCCGACGCTCGTGATCGGACGGGCCTACGGAATGGTCGCGCCGCAAGACAACGACAGCGCAACCGTGCGGACAACGTTCTTCATCGACCCGCAGGGCATCATCCGCGCAATGACCTGCTATCCGGCGAACGTTGGCCGTTCGACCCCTGAGATGCTGCGGACGCTCGATGCGCTTCAGGCAGTCGACGATGGCCCTGTTCTCGCCCCTGCGAACTGGGCGCCCGGCGACGCCCTGCTGGCCCAGCCCGAGACATCGCTCGACACGATTTTCTCGACAAAGGGTCAGACCGACTGGTTCATGAAGGAAGCGAAGCGAGGGGCTCGTAAATGACCGACGAAGAATTGGTCGATGCTCTCAAGGCCCTCGCGCATCCCGTGCGCCTTCGGATCATGCAGGCGCTTAGCGGAACGGAGCGCAATGTCGGGGAGATCGACGATGCCGCCGACATTGGCCAACCAACGCTTTCGCAGCAACTGGCCGTGCTTCGCAATTCGGGCCTGGTGAAGACCCGGAAAGACGCCAAGCTCGTCTATTACCGGATTGATGAAGGCAAGCTGGCTCAAGTCGTGGATGCGACACAAGCTCTCGGGCCATCGCAAAACAGCTCTGCGCGCCCTTCGAAACAGCCCGCGTCCGGCGTGGCGAATTTCGCCAGGCTTGGCTGAGGGTATTTTCAAAATCCGAGCATGGAATCAGCGGCGACATGGTCGTCGCATTGCGCCAGATGCACCAGCGACATCGATCAAGCCTGCAGACACGCATTGCATAAGCATCAGCCCGGTGGCCATACAGTTGATATCGGGAATCTGTACCGTGGGCTGACCATAACAGCGTCTGATTTCGCGCAAATCGTGCTAGGCTTCGTGGACAAAGCTTGACCTGAGACTCGGCTGCTGATTGTGCCTTGCACAGCTTCGCTTCCAAGGCTGGCTTTGGAGGCAGCCTTGGGCGAGCGGATCGGTGTTACTTGATCGAGCGGCTGTTCAACAAGCTCAAGAACTGGCGCAGAGTCGCAACACGATACGATAAAACCAAAGAATCCTACCTCGGCTTCGTCGCGCTCGCCTCAGTCAAACTATGGATACCCTCTGTCCACGAAGCCTAGAACGGTATCGAGTTCGTCAAGGGTCTGACCTAGTGCTTCGAGCGCTTCTCGCGGCGGCTGTTCCAACCATCGCCAGTCATCTTCATCGAGGAGAAGCCAGCCTCGCGCGCGAGCTCTGCTGCATCTGTGGACTGAAGTAGGGGACGGTCGATATCGGCGAGCAAATCACGTGCAAGCTTAGCAACGGCAAAGACAAAATCGAATGTCTCGTCAACAACGCGCCAGCTTCCGCCGTCGAGTGCCTAACTTGACGATTCGTTTCTTGCTGGCGAGAAGCTGAAACTGTTCGGTAATGCCACGCTTGGGCTGCCTCTTCGGAACCTTTAGCCCTTCGCAACGCCAGATCCGCTCGACCCGCTTTGCGTTCCCTAACCAGCCTTCGTTCCGCACCAGCGCCGTGATCCGGCGATATCCATATCGGCCATACTGCTGGGTCAGCCGGATGATGGCTGCGGTCAGCGGCTTCTCGTCTGCTGGCGGCGTGGGTAGCTTGCGCTGGGTCGAGCGATGCTGGCCAATGGCCTTGCAAGCACGGCGCTCGGAGACAACCAGCATTTCCAGCAGGTGTTCGATGGCCAGCCGACGTCGCGAAGGGCTCAGTAGGTTCCCTACACGACCTCTTGCAGGATCACCGCGTCGAGCGTCAGATCGGACACTTCTTTGCGAAGCCGCTGGTTCTCGTTCTCGAGATCCTTGAGCCTGCGCGGCTGGCTGAGCCGCGCCCGGTGCTGTCAATGCGGCGATCTACAGCACACGCTCTGCCGCGTAGATCGACGGTCTTATCGACATGGTGTCGACAACATCGGGATTGAGTTGGCCATTCGGCAGGCGAGCTCATCGTCGTCGATCTCCTCGGTCATCGCATCGATAAACGTGATATCGGTGAAGCCTGCGCGCTTCAGCGGTCCCGACAGATAGCGACCCAGGCGGGCGGCCACGTGCCGGCAATTTCCGCGCCCCCGGACCGGTAGTTCGGATGAACAAACAATATACGCATGGCGTCGCTCCGCGTCGAATAATCTGGCTGTGTCACTCTGATTGGCGACAAGTGTGACCGACCTGTCGGAACGCTGCATGGAGATGGATAAAATCGCATGCATTCCATCGCCTGCGTACAAGATTGCGAGCGACTATATTGCCGAGCTGAAGCGTTTTTGCGCCGTCTCGCGGAAGCTGTCGAACAGCGAGGCGATCACGCGCGCATAGGGAAGGCCGGCAGGAAGAATGGAGAGATCCATCCCGTCAAGCCGAGCCAGATCGTGATCGATGAAGGGGCGAAGACCTGCACGGCAGTGCTCAAAGAGACATGGTGATAATGTCGTATGACCCGTGCACAGCAACCGCTCGATCACCCGCGCGCGAAACTGGTCGTCGGCGCTACGTCGAATGCCGCGCGACACAGAAATCTGCCCTTGCGAGGCCATCATCCGGTAGCGGCCCGAGTTCTTCTCGTTCTGGGCGATGAGATCGGGAAAACCGCTTATCGCGCTCGCACCCAGACCGATCAGAATCTCGCTCTGGTCCTCGGTGAAGCCCTGGAAATTACGGCGCAAAGTGCCTTCCTGCGCCGCTTTGGCCATGGGGTCGTGCGGCAGGGCAAAGTGATCGAAGCCGATGGGCTTGTAGCCGTGGCCGGTAAGATATTCGAACGCTTGCGACGCCATCGCGAACCGCGCGTCGCGGCCGGGCAGAGCCTCGGTCGGGATCATCTTTTGGCGCGGGACCATATGCGGGACATGGGCATAGCCAAACACCGCGATCCTGTCCGCCCCAAGGAGCCGCGAATATTCGAGACTGTCGGCAAGGTCCTGTTCGGTCTGTTGGGGAAGACCATACATCAAATCGAAATTCATCGACGTGACACCTGCGCTGCGCAACCAATCGATGCTGCGGCATATCAGCGCATCGTCCTGCTCGCGTCCGATGGCTTTCTGGCAGTGCGCCGCAAAGGTCTGGACCCCCATGCTCGCGCGGGTAACGCCAGCTTCGCTGATCGCCTCGCCCCATGGTTTCGTCATCGAACGCGGATCGAGTTCGATCGAGAAATCGGTCGAATCGAGTTTGAAATTGCGGTCCAGCGCGTGGATCAGATCTAGAAAATCGCGCGGTTCGATGGCGTTGGGGCTTCCCCCTCCGAAGGCGACCCGGCGCACACGGGCGTCCTCTGGCAGCAAATCCCCGATCGTTTCGATCTCTGCCTTGAGCGCGGCGCAATAACTTACAACCCGCTGGCGACGTCCGGCCGCGCCCGTGTTGCAGCCGCAATAAAAGCAGATCTTCTCGCAGAACGGGATATGCAGGTAGAGCGATACATCGCCGCCTGCCCGCTCAATCTGATCTTGCAGATCGGTGGATCGGAGCGCGCCGAAATCGGCGGCTGTCGGATAACTCGTATAGCGCGGCACGGGCACTTCGAGCAGTTCTGGATGATAAGGCCACATGCCATGCGTTTAAGCAGCGCAGCAGCGTTGCGTCTTTGCGCGAGATCAAATCAACTTTTGACCCTTTTCGATTTCTGGCGGCAGGAACCGGCATGACAGCCTTCGCGATCGCATTCCCGTTGCCGTTCGCGCTCTTTGCCGCCGAGCGGTATCGTGGCTGTGCCTCCGCTGCACAACGTTATAGTGATGCTCCGCTGATCCTGAGGGAGAGGACCGATGAGCGCGGGGATCAGCGCGAAAGCGGCGAGAATTTTCATCGTGTTTCATCCTCTTCATCCTCGATCAGGATGCGATTTGCAGCGCCGTCCATGTCGTCATACTGACCACTGCGGATCGCCCACAAGAATGCGACGAGCCCGGCGAACCCCATCAGGAGGGCGATGGGGATGAGGAAAGCGAGTCCGGTCATTCGCTCGCACTACCGGCAAGTCTGAGCGAATTGCCGACCACGATCAGCGAGCTGAGCGACATGGCGATGGCGGCGATGAGCGGCGTGACATAACCGAACAGCGCAAGCGGCACGGCGAGAGCATTATAGCCGATTGCCAGAGTGAAATTCTGCCGGACCACGGCCATCGTATGCCGAGCGACTTTCAACGCCAGCGCGACCGGCATCAATCGCTCTCCGATAAACACGGCATCGGCGGCCTGCTGGCTGACATCGCTGGCCGTTCCGGGAGCGATCGAGGCGTGTGCAGCTGCAAGCGCCGGCCCGTCATTGAGCCCATCGCCGACCATCAAGGGCCTGCGCCCGGCCTCGCGCAGGGTTTCGAGCGCGGCAAGTTTCTCCTGCGGTCCGGCCTCGGCGGTCGAGGGGATGGCGAGGGTTTGCGCCACGGCCTCTACCGGACCGCTGCGATCGCCCGACAGAATGCTCGACGAAATGCCTTGATTGCTGAGGCTCACCAGCGTCTCGGCGGCATCGCAGCGGAGCGTATCGGCAAATTCGAGGATTGCCACCCGTTCACCGATTGCGAACCGGGCTGCCATGCCGCTCCCGCCAGTATCGGGCCGCTCCAGCGAAACGGCGGTCCCGGCCCAATTGCCTCTGAGCCCGGTTCCGCCAATCTCCTCGATATCGTCGACGGCTGCGGGTTCGACACCTTCTTTGCGTAAGGCATCGGTCAGCCCCCGGCTGAGCGGATGGCGGCTGACCTGCGCAAGACCCAGCGCAACGCTGCGCGCCTCGGCATCGAGGGCGCGAATGTCGGGGCGCGGTTCGCCGCGCGTCAGTGTCCCCGTCTTGTCGAACACGGCAATGTCAATTTCGGCAAGCCGTTCGAGCGCGCTCCCGTCCTTGATCAAGAGCCCTTGCTTGAGCAAGGCGCCACTCGCGACGACCTGCGCGGTCGGCACGGCAAGCCCCATCGCACAAGGACAGGTGATGATAAGCACCGCGACAGCGATGACCAGCGATTGATAGATTCCAGCCCCGGCGATCATCCAGCCAAGGAAGGCGAGCGCGGCGAGGCCATGAACCAACGGCGCATAGAGCCGTGACGCGCGGTCCGCGATGCGAACGTAGTGGCTTCGCGATTGCCCCGCCTCGTCCATCAACCTGGCGATCGCGGCGAGGGCGGTGTCATCGGCGGTTCGAGTCAGTCGAACGTGCAATGGCGCATCGAGATTTATCGTGCCGGCATGCACAATCGATCCTGATCCGACCCGCTGCGGCGCACTTTCCCCGGTCAGCAGGGAATTGTCGATGGAGCTCGAACCCTTCTCGATCTTGCCATCTGCCGCGAGCGCTTCCCCGGCGGCGACGAGAACGAGCATGCCGGGTTCCAGCGCATGAGCGGGAACGCGCGGGGTCGAGCCGTTCGGCCCGATCACGCTCGCGCTCTTGCCCATGCGGCTCAAAAGCGCGCCAATGCCCGCACGCGTCCGGGTGCGCATCTCCGCATCGAGCGCGCGGCCCGCCAACAGGAAGAACAGCAGCATGATCGCGCTCTCGAAATAGGCGTGCTCGCCGCCGGTCATCGTTTCGTAAAGACTGAGAGCGGTGGCCAGGATGACGCCGATCGATATCGGCACATCCATGTTCGTTCGGCGATATTTCAACGCCATCCATGCAGAGGCGAAAAATGGCCGTCCCGAATAGGCGATAACCGGCAACGCGATCAGCGCGGAAAGCCAGTGAAACAGTTCCCGCGTTGCTCCTTGTGCGCCGGACCACACGCTTACCGACAGAAGCATGACATTCATCATGCCAAAACCCGCCACGCCAAGGGCGCGCAGCAGAGCTTTTCTCTCTTTCGTTTCCTGGCCGAGAGGATTGTCCTCGATCGGCTGCGCTTCGAAACCAAGTTTCAGCAAGGCACGCGACAGCGCGTCTTCGTCCATCGCGGGGTCGTGTTCGATCGCGACCCGTTTCGCAGAGAAATTCACACGGGCTGCGCGTATCCCGTCCTGCTTTGGTAATTCACGTTCGATCTTCGCAATACAACCGGCACAGCGCATGCCGGGCACGGTAAAACGCGTGCCCCTGCTGGCCTCTTGAGGCGTTTCGCGATCCGGGATCGCAATGGCATTCATCTCAGTTCGCTTTCATCGGCCCATTTCTGACCCCCGGATTCAATATAGACACGAGCGATCCAGCGCCCATCGGCGATCGACTCGCGCGACCGGTAGCGACCGTTTCCCATGGCCATGAATGTGAGGCTCGCTCGTTCTCGCGTCCCGATCGGTCGGCGCAGCTGCGCGGTGATCGTCGCATTCCCAGGCACATTGGTGGTTGAGATTTCGGCGTAACCCGCCTCGTTGCGCGTGGGCGCGGCCTCCCATCCCAACGCTTCTGCTTCTTTTGCCTCTTCGAGCCAGACGTTGAATTTTTGGCTCGCCACGTAGGAATTTTCGACTACGACGCCGTGAAAACCCCCGGTTGCCAGGCTGGCCATGAAGAAATTGACAGCCACGACCACTCCGAAGCCTGCAATCAAGATGGCCGCCATGTGTCGTCCGGTGAACGACTTGGCGGGACGCGATGCTCTCATCCCTGCTCTCCCGGTCCTGTGAAGATCGTTTCTGCCAGATCCTGTTCGCGCTGCTCGTCCAGCGAGGTCAGGAGGAACCCGAATTCATCCACGTCGCTTTGGGCGGGCACAAGCACATAGGCGCGCACAATCCGTGTTTCATTGGCGGGGACGGTGACGACCTGTTGCGATGCGGCACGGCGGCGGCCAATCTGATCGGTCCACATCAGCGCGCCTGAGGGCAGGCCAGTCAGCGCAATTTCCATATCGCGCGGACGTGCCTCCATATTACGCAGGCGCAGAGTATAGGAATTGCGGACCGATCCGTCCTTCATCAGCATGAAGGGAGGATTGCGATCGGGCGACACGGTAAGCTCGGTATGGGCGCGGGTGCCCAAAGCGAACAGCATGGCACCGCCGATCGAACTCCAGATCGCAAGGTATATTAGCGTGCGCGGCCGCAACAAAGCTTTCCAGGGCGGCGATGCCGGTTCGCCCGCGGCCTCCGCCTCGCATTGTTCCAGGGTGGCATAGTCGATCAGGCCGCGCGGACGACCGATATCCGCCATGACCTTGTCGCAGGCATCGATGCACAGGCCGCAGGTGATGCAGCCGATTTGTTGTCCTTCACGAATATCGATCCCGGTCGGACATACTGCCACGCATTGCAGGCAGTCGATGCAATCGCCGTATTTCTCCGGTGCCTTTTTCGCCTTCTTGACACTGCCACGCGGCTCGCCCCGCCATTCCTTGTAGGTGACGATCAGCGATTTTTCATCGAGCATCGCGGCCTGTATGCGCGGCCAGGGGCACATGTAGATGCAAACCTGTTCGCGCATGAAGCCGCCGAGCCAGAAGGTCGTAAAGGTCAGAATGCCGACCGTGGCGTAGGCGACAGGTGATGCCTCGAGCGTGAAGAAATCTTCAAGCAGCGTCGGCGCATCCGCGAAATAGAGAATCCACGCGCCGCCGGTCAGCAGGCTGATGACGAGGTAGATAGTCCATTTAGCCGAGCGGCGGGCGATCTTGGACGGGCCCCAGGGGGCCTTGTCCAACCGCATGCGGGCATTGCGATCGCCATCGATCAGCCTGTCGATATGCTGGAACAGGTCGGTCCACACCGTTTGCGGACATGAATACCCACACCATGCCCGCCCGACCGCACTGGTGACCAGAAACAGCCCCAGTGCCGCCATGATGAGGAGGCCCGCCACGAAATAGAATTCGTGCGGCCAGATCTCGATATCGAACATGTAGAAACGACGGTTCGCCAGATCGATCAGCACCGCCTGATCGGGCGCATAAGGCCCGCGATCCCAGCGGATCCAAGGCGTCACGTAATAGATCGTCAGGGTGACGAGCATTATCAGCCATTTGAACCGGCGGAACCATCCGTCGATCCGCTTGTTGTGGACCGCCTTGCGCCTTTCATAAAGGTTGGGCGGTGGCTGGCTCGGAGCGTGACGGGCAGTCGCGGCGATCGGATCGGCCTGCTGCGACGGAAGCGCCTGGCCCCAGTCGCGGCCCGCTACGCCGCCCGATGTCGTTCCGCCTGAGGTCGTCGCAAGGCTATCAGAGCTCGCCATCGTCTCCATCTCCCGACGCCGACGCCACCTGATCTTGTTGATCGAGCTCGGGTTCGCTGCCGTTATCGTTCTCGCCGGCTCCATCGAACTCTGGCGCGACCCCGTCCATCATATCGCCGGCATATTCGCCACCGCCGCGTGAATGGACATAGGCTGCCAGCATCTTGATCGTCACCGGATCGAGCTTGTCGCTCCAGCCTGGCATCACCCCGTGGCGCGGCTGAAGGATCTGCCGCCGAACAAGCTGCGGCGTATTCCCGTAAAGCCAGATCGCATCGTTCAATGCAGGCGCGCCCATGATCTGCGCGCCGCCGCCATCGGTACCATGACAGACCGAACAATTCTCTTCGTAGATCCGCGCGCCTGCCGCACTGCCGCTTGCCTCGCCGCTCAGCGAAAGGACATGCGCGACCACGGCATCGACCTGATCGTCTTCGAGCAGCCCTTCGAATGCGGGCATATAGGTCAAGCGGGTATCGTCCGATCCTTCCCAGCGTATGCCGTGGATCAGCGTATATTCGATATCCTCCAGCTCCCCGCCCCAGATCCAGTCATCGTCGTTGAGATTGGGATAGCCGAATTCCGCATAGCCCGCCGCACCGGCTCCATGACATTGAACGCAATGCTGCTTGAACGCAGCCGCACCGCCTGCGATGGCCTGACCCATCAGATCGGGCGATGCGGGCAGCTTGGTGATATCGGTTGCCGCGATGCGTTCGAAGGTGGCGCGCCGGGCAAGGTCGGCCGCACCCATTTCCTCGACCAGTTCGCCGCGGCTCGACCAGCCCAGCAGACCTTGCGTGGCGCGTTCGACCATCGGCCAGGCGGGATACAGCACGACATAAACCGCCGCCCACGCGATACAGGCGTAGAAAGTCCACAGCCACCAGCGCGGCAGCGGCGTGTTCAATTCCTCGATACCGTCCCATTCGTGTCCGACGAATTCCGTGCCGGTCGGCTCGTCGATCCGGTCGGATTGTTTGCCCGGCGCGTTCGAATCAGAGGGGGCCATTATCGTCTTCCTTGAAAATCGAATTCTTTGCATCTTCCACGTGCTCGCGCGGGCGCGGCAGGAAATGCCAACTGCACAGCAGCAGATAGAGGCCGACCATGACGACCAGCCAGTAGCTGTCGGCGAAATGGCGGAAGGCTTCGTAAAAGCTCATCGTGCTTCCCCTTGGGCCAGTTCGGCCTGGGCCGCCGCGCTGTTCACGTCGACCAGCGTGCCGAGCATCTGCAGATAGGCGAGCAAGGCGTCCATTTCCGTGACCTGCGTCGGATCACCGTCGAAATCGCGGACCTGCGCCTTGGCGTAGCGTTGAACCAGATCGTCGGCGTCGAGATCGGGGTCGGCCTGAGCGAACAGGTCGTGCGGCGCCTTTTCGATGTCGATATCGGTATAGGGCACGCCGACCCGCGCAAGCGCGGTCAGGTGTGCCGAAATATCCGTTATCTCAAGGGGAGTATCCGCGAGGAACGAATAGCTCGGCATGATCGATTGCGGCACTACGCTGCGCGGATCCTTCAGGTGCTGGACGTGCCATTCATCGGAATAGCGTCCGCCGACGCGGGCAAGATCGGGCCCGGTTCGTTTCGATCCCCATTGGAAGGGATGATCGTACATGCTTTCCGCGGCGAGCGAGTAATGTCCATAACGCTCGACCTCGTCGCGGAACGGCCTGATCATCTGGCTGTGACAAGTGTAGCACCCTTCGCGAATATAGATGTCCCGGCCCGCTTGTTCGAGCGGCGTATACGGACGCATGCCTTCCACCTCCTCGATCGTGTTGTCGATCCAGAACAGCGGGGCGATCTCGACGATACCGCCGATCGCGACTGTGAAGAAAGTCGCAACCGCCAGCAGCGTGACGTTTCTCTCGATCTTCTGGTGCTTGTCGAAAATACTGTTGGGCGGGGCGCTCGGCGCGGGATCGCGGGGAGCTTCAGGTGAGTTATCGCTCATCGGTCTGGCTCCTTATTCCGCCGGCTCGGGCCGGGCGCCGG
>JGI12210J13797_10055051_pt1 | contig 28940 bp, 25 predicted proteins | sample ElkSlonscriptome_3_FD_13797 | JGI IMG/M metagenome (IMG submission 13797) | reverse complement strand
CAGCGCCGATTTGAGATAGGCGAGCCACGCGGCCATCACGAGGTAATCCGCCGCCAATTCCAGCCGCAGGTCTACTGCATGCTCAATATAGGTCAGGTACTGATCGACCAGAGCGAGGATGGAAATCTGGCGCAGATCCACCTTTTGCCGTCGCGCAAGGTCCAACAACAATGCAAGCGGCCCTTCCCATCCGTCCAGCTCCAGATAAAGCGCATCATCGCCGGTTTTGGCGCCCTGCGCGGCAACCTCGTCCTGCTCCCAGATGTCGCCTGTTTGCGCATTGGGTTCAGTCTTGTCCGCCGCGCCTCCGGTGAGCATGAAGCTTGCCTGATGGTCGGCTTCGCTCTCCCTCGCGACAACATCATGATTGACGTCATCGGCGCTCATGCGGCCGCTCCGGTGAGAGCCAGTAGCGCATCACGCTTTGCCAGCAATTCGCCTTGCAGCGCAGGGATCTCATCCGAGAGCCGCGTGCCCTCCAGCGCGCGGTCCAGCCGCGCGGCGCTGTCCTGCGAAATCACTGGCAATGCATCGCAAATACCCTGCATGTCATCCATCTTCGCCCAGCAATTCAGGATGATATCACAGCCCGCTGCGTGCGCGCGCGCAGCGCGCTGCGGGATCGTATCTTCGAGCGCTTCCATATCTATATCGTCGGTCAGCAGCAGACCGCCAAAGCCGATCCTGCCGCGAATGATGTCGCGAATGACAGTGGGGGAAAGCGTGGCAGGGTTCTCTGCATCCCAAGTCGGGAAAATGAGATGGCCCGTCATCCCGATCAGAGCAGAATTGAGAGCACGGAACGGGGCGAGGTCATGCTCCAGTTCCTCGGCGGTTTCATGCACGGTGGGCACTTCCTTGTGGCTGTCCACCATGGAACGGCCATGGCCAGGCATATGCTTGATACAGCCCGTCACCCCGCCGCGCGCCAAACCATCAAGCAAAGCGCGGCCAATTGCGGCAATCTGCTTCGGCTCGGCGCCCAGAGCGCGATCACCTATCACGTCATGCGCCCCGGGCTGGCGCAGGTCGAGCGGCGGGTGGAACGTCACCGTTATGCCCATTGCCGCCAGTTCCAGCGCCATTGCGTGCGCATTGACGCGCGCAGCTTCAATCGCGCTGGCAGGTGCGACGGCATAGAGCCGGTCAAACGCTTCCCCCGCAGGATAGGGAGACCATTGCGGCGGACGTAACCGGGCGACGCGCCCACCCTCCTGATCGATGGAGACCAATAGGTGTTCGCGCCCGTGAATGCTTCGCAGATCATCGGTCAGCGCGCGCAATTGATCAGGCGTTTCGCAATTGCGGCCAAACAGGATGTAACCCGCAGGATCAGCCTCGCGGAAGAAAGCGCGCTCGTCAGCCGTCAGTTGCAGGCCGGAACATCCGAAGATTGCGGGTGTCATGGCCAAAGCGTTGCAGCAGCGCAGGCTTCAGGCAAGCTTGGTAACCATCGAGACGCGCAGAAATAGGGGAAAATGGGTTGAAGAGGTGCAAAATTCTCTCACCTGCCCCCCATTCCGCACTTGATCAGGATTTGACCTGGCAATCGAGCCCTTCTTTTTTGAGGGCACGGCACAGGCTGTCTGCTGCCGAGCGATTGCTGGTGACCGCCTGCAGACGATAGACAGTGCCGATATCGATCTGCCCCTCGACAATGCGGTATTTCACGCCTTTGAGCGCAGCGCTTTTGCCCTGCAGTTCACGCCACCCTTTTTCCGCGCGCGATTTCGAGTTGTAGGCCGCCAGTTGCACGCCGACACCGCCGGTTGCGCTTGCCGTTACCGGTGCCGACTTGGCGCTTGGGCTGGCTGAACTGCTGCTCGATGATCCGGCAGTTGCGCCGGCATTTGCATCTGCCCCATCGGCCCTAGCTGGCTTGGTGCCCGCACCAGAACCCGAGCCGCCGCCGACAGAAGGCGTGCTACCGCCAATCGGGGGCATGGGAATGCCGAGATCCTGATCGCCTGTGCCTGCACCGGTTGAGTTTGCCATGCGCGCTTCGGGGGCCTGGCCTTCACCCACGCCCGGCGCAACATCGCCTGTGCCGGGAAATTCCTTGCCACCGGCCTCGTCCGGGCGAACTTTATATGGGCCGTCCGGCGCTTCGATTGTGCTGCCATCGGCCATGATGGCGCCGCCGCTATCACGATTGGATACAAACCAGACCAGCCCGACGACCACCAACCCAACTGCCACCAGCAATGCAAGAAAGCCGACCATTTGCGCGGTATCAATGCCGGCCCCGCGGTCGTCTTCCTCGTCCGCTTCCAGCCAGGGCAGACTATCCTCGTTCGTGAGGTTAAGCTCGCCTTCTTCAGCTCCGATCTCGTCGTATTCAGCGTCGATTACCACTGATCAAGTCCCCTAGCTGCACCTTACAAGAGCCAGAAGAGGGGCTGAGTAAGTCGCTTACATCGATTCTACCGCTTCAACGCCTAGCACGCGAAGTCCATTGCGGATGACTTGCCCGATCGCATCGGCAAGGAAAAGCCTTGCTCCGGATAAACCCTTGTCCTGTTCCACGATGAAGCGCTTTTGAACATCCTTGTTACCAGCGGTGTAGAGGCTGTGGAGGTCGGATGCGAGATCGTAGAGGTAGAATGCGATCCGGTGCGGCTCGCGTGCTTTGGCAGCGGCATCGACTTCACGGGGGAACTGGGCCGCGCGCCGGATCAGGGCGATTTCATCCGCGCCCAATTGGCCAAGAGCTTCTGCACTCGGGGTAAACCCGTTCTCCTCAGCAGCCTTGCGCAGCGTCCGCCGGATGCGCGCATGGGCGTATTGGACATAATAGACCGGATTGTCCTTTGACGCCTCCACGACCTTTGCGAAATCGAACTCCATTTGCGCCTCGGGCTTGCGAGTCAGCATGGTGAAACGCACCACATCCCTGCCCACTTCCTCGACCATGTCGGCGATGGTGATGAAATTGCCCGAGCGTTTGGACATCTTCACCGGCTCACCGGCGCGCATCAGCTGGACCATCTGGACCAGCTTTACGTCAAACGGCATGGCTTTACCCTGCCCCTCGGACAGAGCCGCAACCGCCGCCTTGATCCGCTTGACCGTGCCCGCATGGTCTGCGCCCCAGATATCAATCAGCGCGTCGGCCTTCGACGCCTTTTCCATATGATAGGCCAGATCCGCGCCGAAATAGGTCCACGCGCCGTCCGATTTCTTGATCGGGCGATCCTGATCATCCCCGTATTTGGTGGAGCGGAACAGCGGCAGCTCAACGGGCTCCCAATCCTCTGGCGGGGCTTTGCCCTTGGGCGCTTCGAGGACGCCGTCATAGACTAGGTCATGCGCGCGCAGCCACGCCTCGGCCTCGTCAGGCTTATCCGCTGCGTGCAGCGCGGCTTCGGAGGCGAAGACATCGTGATGGATACCAAGCTGGGCGAGATCGGATTTGATCAGGTCCATCATCTTTTCGACCGCCTCGGCCCGGAAATAGGGCAGCCACTCGGCTTCGGGCTCGCCCTTGTACTTGTCACCAAGCTCCCGTGCGAGATATTCGCCAATCGGTTTGAGATAGTCGCCGGGATAAAACCCCTCAGGGATCGCCCCGATGTCTTCGCCCAGAGCTTCACGATATCGCAAATGGGCCGAGCGCGCGAGCGTATCAACCTGACCGCCCGCATCGTTAATGTAATATTCGCGCGTGACATCATGCCCGGCAAATTCGAGCAGGCTGGCCAGCGCATCGCCCACCACCGCGCCGCGACAATGGCCCATATGCATCGGGCCGGTCGGATTGGCAGAGACATATTCGACGTTGACGCGGGTGCCCTCGCCCACACTGGAGCGGCCATAATCGTCACCCTGCGCGGCAATCGCCTCAAGCTCTTTCAGCCATGCAGCAGGCTCAAGCCGCAGATTGATAAAGCCCGGCCCCGCTATCTGCGCGCTGGTGATGGAAGAATGCGCTTCAAGCTTGGCCACGATCAACTCCGCGAGCGCGCGCGGATTGGTTTTTGCCGGTTTGGCGAGCACCATCGCCGCATTGGTCGCCAGATCGCCGTGCGAAGGATCGCGCGGTGGCTCAAGCGTGACATTCGCGAACGAAGTGCCCTCAGGCAAAGCGCCTTCGTTTACCAGTTCGGCAAGCGCGGCTTCAATTGTGTGAGTGTACTGGGTGTAGAGTGTATCGGTCATTCTTTTTGCGCACACCCATCCGAGCGTGCGATCTCCTCGCTCATGCGACCTGAAGGTCGGGTGGCGCGCCGCGCCGTCTGCGACTCCGCTGCGGAAGGGCGGTCGATCTTGCGGCTGCCATACCAAGCCAGTCCAGCTATCTGGTAGCGTTATACTTCAGTTGGTCCTCGGTCAGTTGGAACCCGATCAGCATTTCAAATCGTGATCGCGCAATCGCCGCTTTCACATCACTATCGGCCAAGGGGTCCAACGCCGCGTCAACATCACCCGCCCGCCTTTTACGCGTGATCTTTTCACGAATGTCTTCAGGCAACGTCGCCGCCGCGCGGTCCACGAAGCTGGCCGCCTTGCCGCTCGCTGTGGCGCGGGTCGCTCCATCTGCAAAGTTCAAGGTCACCTGACCCACACGCTTTGTCACGACCGCGGTACCGCCGCGCAGCACGGTTACGAAATAGGGCAGCGTCACGCTGCGCGCCCCGCGAGTATCCGTGCGCAAGGCAACAACATCAAAGCTGGCCTCGGAATAGACCTTTTCGCCGTCCTCGTTGCAGGTTGAGCGCAGGTTTGTCATCGCGGCGGACACATCCAGATTGGCTGATGTGGTTGCTCCACTGCCGCCAAACGTGGTCACGTCGCCGGTGTAATCGGGAATGCCGACCGAAGGGCATGACGACAGAACCGCCGTGATCCCCACCCCTTGGTCAACCACCAGTTCACCTTCGCCAGCGCATCCGGTGAGCCCAGCGGCAAAAGCAGCGGCAACAGCAAATCCAGAAAGCACTCGGGTGCGGAACATCATGCAAAAACCGTCCTTAAAAATCTGTATCAGCCCTTCCGGGGAGTCAGGTTCCCCTAGCGAGGGCCGGACGAAAGCGCTAGAGGGAGGAGCATGAACGCGCCCTTTCCAGACTCGACCGGCCTTTCCACCGCACCCGATGGCGGGGTTAAAACCGCAGATCGCCCCGATGACAGCCCCGTTGACAGTTCCGCTGACAACAACGTGCTCAAGATTCTGATTGCCGCCCCGCGCGGCTTTTGCGCAGGCGTCGACCGCGCGATTGAGATCGTTGAAAAAGCGCTCGAACGCTATGGTGCGCCGGTCTATGTCCGCCACGAAATCGTCCACAACAAATATGTGGTCGAGGGGCTGAAAGCCAAAGGCGCGATCTTCGTCAAGGAACTGGACGAAGTGCCCGGTGACGCGCCGGTCGTCTTCAGCGCGCATGGTGTGCCCAAGTCAGTCCCTGCCGAGGCGCAGCGCCGCAACCTCATGTATGTCGATGCGACCTGCCCGCTGGTTTCAAAGGTCCACCGCCAGGCTGAACGCCTGCTGGAAAAGGATATGCACATTATTTTCATCGGGCATGAAGGCCATCCCGAAGTAATCGGCACGATGGGCCAGGTCGAACCGGGCCAGATGACTCTGGTCGAGAATATCGAGGATGTGGACAAGCTACCCTTCGATAGCGATGCCCCGCTCGCCTATCTTACACAGACCACCCTGAGCGTGGATGACACGCGTGAAGTGATTGAAGCGCTGGAATGGCGTTACCCCAACATTCACGGGCCCAAGGCCGAGGATATTTGTTACGCAACATCGAATCGGCAGGCGGCGGTTAAGGAACTGGCCAAGGATTGCGATCTTGTGCTGGTGGTGGGTGCGCCCAATTCTTCCAATTCGCTGCGACTGGTCGAAGTTGCCGAGCGTCTGGGTACGCCGGGCAAGCTGATCCAGCGCGCCTCCGAAATTGATCCGGATTGGCTCAACGGTGTTGAGACAGTGGGGCTGACGGCAGGGGCCTCTGCGCCGGAGATTCTGGTGCGCGAAGTCGTCGATGCACTCAGCGCGCTGCGCCCGGTGCGCGAAGAGACAATCATGCACACCGAAGAGAACATGACGTTCAAACTGCCGCGACAGCTTACCGAATAGGCACACAAGGCTACAGGATTTGGCGGTTTACACTCATCTCGGCGCCGAGGATTTGGCGGCCCTGATTGCGCATTATGATGTAGGTGAGCTGGTTTCGGCCAAAGGTATTGCCGAGGGTATCTCAAACTCAAACTGGCTGATTGACACCACTGGTCCGGATGGTGGCCCGGATAAAACCGCCGCGCGTTATATCCTGACCATGTATGAACGCCGGATCGAGCTGGCGGATCTGCCCTATTTTCTCGGCCTATTGGATCACCTAGCCGCGCAGGATTGCCCTGTTCCGCGCACGATCCACGACCGCGAAGGTGCAGCGTTTCGCATGGAACAGGGCAAAGCGGTCGCGCTGATCGAATTCCTGCCCGGTATTTCTCCGACACAGCCGACCGCTGCGCAGGCGCGCAGCGTAGGCGAGGTGTTGGCACAGGTGCATCTGGCCAGCGCCGGTTTTGCGCTGAACCGCGCGAATACGATGGGCTTTGCTGACAATCTGACGACGCTGGAGCGATGCGGAGCGCAGGGGCTGGCATCAATCCATCACGACCTTCCCGCAGTGCTGGACCCGGCGCGCAAAGCGGCTGCGCTGGACCTGAGCGGCTTGCCGGTGGCACAGATTCACGCCGACCTTTTTCCTGACAATGTCCTGATGCTGGGCAGCGAAATTACCGGACTGATCGACTTCTACTTTGCCTGCACCGGACCCATGGCGCTCGATATTGCAGTAACCCATGCAGCATGGTGTTTCGATGAGGCGGGCGGTTTCCTGCCCGATCTAAGCGCAGCCTTCCTGAAAGGGTATGAGAGCGTGCGGACCATCGAGGCAGCAGAGCGCGCCATGCTCCCTGATATCGCCAAGGGGGCCGCCATGCGATTTGTCGCGAGCCGCGCAGAGGACTGGCTGGACACACCCGACGATGCCCTTGTCGCGCGCAAGGACCCGATGCAATTCGTCTCACGCTGGCACTTTTACGATGAAAACGGCGCTTCGGTGTTTGCCTGAAGCGCGCAAACCGGCAAGATAGGTTTCATGAAAAGGCCGATGAAACAGGTTTCCATTTTCACTGATGGCGCATGCAAGGGCAATCCGGGTCCGGGCGGCTGGGGCGTACTGCTGCGCATGGGCAAGCATGAAAAGGAATTGTCAGGCGCAGAGGCCGATACAACCAACAACCGGATGGAAATGACCGCGGTCATCAAAGGGCTTTCCGCTTTGATAGAGCCCTGCAAGGTCGATCTGTATTCGGACAGCAAATACGTGCTCGACGGAATCACAAAATGGGTTGAAGGTTGGCAAAAGCGCGGCTGGGTCACGGCGAGCAAGAAGCCTGTGCGCAATGCCGATCTGTGGCACGACCTGATCGAGGTGAGCGCGCGCCATGATATTGAATGGCACTGGGTAAAGGGCCATTCGGGCCACGATGAAAACGACCGGGTCGATCAGCTTGCCAGCAATGAGGCGGAACGCATCGCAGCGGAAACCTGAGTCGACCTGCCGCAGCTTCAGCAAATCAGCATAAAAACGGGCGCGCACAGCGAAGGACGCGCCCGTTTTTCTTACCTGCTGCCTGCGCGGTTAGGTGTTGTCTTCGGTTGGCGCGTCCGGGCCGTTCTTCTTGATCGAATCGATGGCGTTTTGCGCGCTCGACTTGCTCGAATATCCCTCAGTCGAGAACATGATTTCCGAATTGAATTTGAAGCGCACGCGGAACTCGCCCGCTTTGTCTTTATAGATTTCAAACTTGTGAGCCATGGTGTGTCCCCTCAATTTTTTGTGACGGCAAAGATATTTAACAAATGTTGCGCGTTTGGCTACCCGGCTTTGGCACATGAAACATCATGATACCGCAGCGGACTGTAAAACGCCGGATCAAGCGTGGTTGTCATCGCGTCGGGTTGCCGCCCCAACAGGGTCTGAGCCGTCATGCGCGCAGCGGCGACGGCGGTCTGGATGCCAAAGCCGCCCTGCCCGGCAAACCATGCGAACCCGCCAATCTCTGGATCAGCGCCGTAAACAGGCAGCCTGTCGGGTGAGAAGCTTCTGAGGCCTGCCCAGCGCCGCTCAACCCCCTTTATGGTCCAGTCAGTTGCCTGTTCGAAGCGGTCAATCGCGATGGCAACGTCCATTTCCTCGGGCGCGGCATCGCATGGGATGGTGGGGATTTCGTCGTGCGGACTCAGCCACAATCGGCCATTGTCGGGCTTGAAATAGAATCCGCCCTTGATGTCGAACACCAGCGGCAGATCGTCGCGCGCTTCGGGTTCGACCCGCAATTGCACCACCGTGCGGCGGAAGGGTTTTATGCCAAGCGGACGCGCTCCGGCCAGCTTGGCAAGATCGTCCGCCCACGCGCCCGCTGCATTGACCACGCAGGCCGCACGGTGGGTTTCACCCTGCTGCGTCGTGATGCGCCAGCCGCCCGGTTCCGCGTCAAGCACTGCGACACGCGCGCGGCAGAGCAGATCAACGCCGCCTTGCCTCAGCACTTTCAGGTAATGCTGATGCAGCGCAGCGACATCAATGTCCGCACAGGCAGGCTCCCAGATTGCATCGCACCATTCCTGGCGCAGGTGGGGGGCGCGCTTGTCGATCCCGGCGCGACCGGTCCGTTCAATCGAAACGCCGGTGCCTGCATATTCCTGCATGAATTCATCGAGAGCGCATTTGTCGTTAACCCGGCCAATATAGAGCGCCCCGCGCGGCCGCAAAAAGCCGTGTTCGCGCAGAAAATCGCCTGATGCCAGCGTCAGTGGGACGACGCCGGGCCCACCATAGCATTCATCCCAGAACGCGGCTGATCGCCCCGTCGAATGATAGCCCGGCATATCCTCGGCTTCGAGCACCAGCACGCGCGCTTGGGGGCTCAGCTCAGCGGCGAGACTCGCGCCCGCAATCCCCGCGCCAACGATGGCAAAGTCGTAGATCGGTTCTGTCATGGTTGCGCCGGTATCTCTTTGGCAGGTGCGACCCGGTCGAGAAAGTCGGCAATGGCCGCCATTGCCCGCCCTCGCACATCATCGACCTCGCGAAGTATCTCGTGATGCGCCTCTTCTCCGAATTCCAGCAATTCACCCTTGGGCAGGCGCTGCGCCGCGCGCACATTCGCGGCGTGGCTGACCAGTTTGTCTGACCTGGTCGAAACAATCAAAACCGGCACATCCACGCTTTCCATAGCCCCTTCGGCCTCAAGGATGCGCAAAGATGCGTAGCCGCGCTCTACCCAGCGCCAGCTTGCCGGACCCATCACCAGTTCAGGACGGGCACTGCGCCAAAATTCTTCGTCTTCATAGCGGTCATGATCATGCGTCAGCAGATCAACGCGCGCGGCTGGCATTTCGCCGGGCTTCTCGCTCCACTTCCACGCTTGCCGTGTCGGATCGCCCAGCCAGTTCATCAGGCGCGCTGCGCCGTGCAGCACTCGCAAAGGCAGTGGCGGCGTCTGAAATCCCAGCATCGGTGCGGAGAGGAATACCGCATCAGGCGTTACCCGCTTTTCCACCAGCGCACGCATTACCAGATGCCCGCCCATCGAATGCCCGGCCAGAATGTGCGGCCCCGGCACGGCTTTCACCCAGTCTTGCCAGATTTGCGCCAAGTCATCGATCCAGACCGAGTAATCCTCGATATGACCGGTTACATCATCTTTGCCCAGGCGCCCGCTTCCGGCCTGACCGCGCCAGTCAGCGCCGGTGACACGCCAGCCAGCCCGGTGCCATTCCTCCAGACTTTCGAGATATTTTTCGTAATTGTCCCCGCGTCCGGCGAAGAACAGGATTGAGCCTCGTGCGGCTTGTGGTCCGGCGGCATCCCTCTCACCGGGCCAGTCGATGCGGCGCACAGTGTGCCCGTCTGCCATCTTCCATGTGCTTTCGCGGGCAGCGGCAGGAATGGCGCGTCGGTCAATCGGCGGGCCATTGGTTGCCGTGGTTTTTGCGCGGTCGATCAAGGGGGTGTCAGTGTCGTTACTAATTTGACCACTCCGGGCTTGGTTACTTTTTGGTAAGCACTCACCTGTAGCACACCCTTCCGAACAGCCGATCATGCTGACCGGCACTTTGTAGTCTTCGGGGGCGACAGACGATGGAATACCTCAAATACGGCCTGCTGATTGCCTTGGCAATTGCGCTGGTGATCGCTGCAATCAGCGATATGCGCCACCGCAAGATCAGCAACGTCATCAATGGCGGTATTGCTCTGGGTGCGCCGGTTTTCTGGATCGCCTCTGGCATGGCCTTCTGGCCGGACATCGCCATTCAGATCGGCCTTGGAGTCGTTGTTTTTGCAGCTTTTGCCGGACTGTTCGCAATCGGTTGGCTGGGCGGCGGCGATGTAAAACTGCTGGGCGCACTGGCGCTGTGGCTGACACCGCTAGCATTTCTTGATCTGTTGATCACGATGGCATTTGTCGGCGGCGCTATCGCTGTCATCTTCGTTATTCGCCGGACAATCTGGCGTCCCAAGAAAGTTCTCAGTCTGCCTTACGGAGTCGCGATTACCGCCGGCGCCCTGTGGGTCATGGCCGGGACTTACCTGCCCGAGGCCGCGCTCGCGACCAATATCGGGTGAACCTGATCTTAACCAATCGCACCGTAAACATCGAAACTATACCCGCCCGCAAATCATTTGGGGCCGAACACGAGGGGGCTTGAAAAGCCATGGATAGGAAGAAACTGGTTCTGCTGCTCGGAGCGCTGATTATTGCAGTCGGCACCGCTTTCGCCGCGCGAAGCATGTTTATGGGCAGCGCCGCACCGCAGGCCACCGCCGCTGTAGAAGCGCCGGTCGGACCCAAGGTTCTGGTCGCCAATCGGGCACTCCCGGCGGGCACCATCATAACAGCGGATGCAATGGGCTTTCAGCAATGGCCGGAAGAGCTCGTTCAGGACGCCTACTTCATTGATGGCGAATCGGACATGGAGCAATTGCTCGGCACCGTCGTGCGCTTTCCGGTCACCGCTGGTGAGCCGGTGACGCAAGGATCGCTGGTGAGCCCGGGCGACCGCGGCTTTCTCGCAGCGGCGCTTGGGCCGGGCATGCGCGCTGTCACAGTTCCTGTTTCCGCCCGCACCGGTGTTGCCGGCTTTGTCTTCCCGGGCGACCGTGTTGACCTGGTTCTGACGCAAACCGTGGAAGGTGAAGGTCGCCCGCTCCAGACTGCTGAAACTGTGATTCGCAATCTGCGCGTGCTCGCAACCGACCAGTCGACCGAGCAGGTGACCAATGAAGAGGGTAAGACAGTCGTTCGCGCTTTCCGCACGGTGACCGTTGAAGTGACGCCAAAACTGGCCGAGAAAGTCTCCGTCGCACAGACGATCGGCACGCTCAGCCTCGTTCTGCGCTCAATCGCGGACAATCAGGCAGAACTCGAACGGGCCATTGCATCGGGCGACATCAAGATCCCCGACGGCGCAACACCCGAAGAAGAAGAGCGCATCCTTCGCACAGCAATGGGTAAGCCGGTTGATAAAGGCACAACCTTCCAGACCGGTGGTGACGTCTCGCGCTTCCAGCGCAAGACCCTGCCTGAGGAAGAAGCCGCAGCCCGTGCTCGCCGTGAGGCCGAAGCCCGAGCCGCTCAGGTCGCACAGCAACGCGCCCTCGCCGCCGCTCAGGCAGCAGGTCGCACGCTGAGTGGCAGCAACAACGGGCCTGTTGTCCGCGTGATCCGTGGCCAGAACGCCACCGAAGTGGCGGTCGACGGGAAGAACGGTTCGGTAAACGCTGCAAAAGGCATCGTGAGCACACAGGCACAAAATGTCCGCAGCACCGGCCGTACCGTGTCGGGCGTCGTGGGCTCAGGCCTGGTCAAGTGAACAGGGGGCCACTGACAGTGACACAACTCACCTTTAGCCGCACGACCAGTCCTCCTGTCAGGACGGCACAAGCGGCAGGCATATTCTCTTGGAAATCTATCCAGAACGTCAATGAGGGGCGGAAAATGAAACGCAAAACCCGGCTTCGTATGCTGCTTGCCAGCCTTGCGCTTACGCCGCTCGCAATGACTGCGACCACAACGGCCACAGCGCAGCAGGTTGTCAGCCCATCGCAGGAAATCGTCCTGTCGATCGGTCGCGGCGAACTGATCAGCGTACCCGGCTCCATGACCGACGTGTTCGTCGCGAATGACGCGGTGGCCGATGTTCAGATCAAATCGCAGCGTCAGCTGTATGTCTTTGCCCGTGCGGGTGGACAGACGACGATCTACGCCAGCAATGCTCGCGGTGATATCATCTGGTCGGCCAATGTGCGCGTTGGCAACAATATTGACAGCATAGATCAGATGCTGGCGCTGGCCATGCCGAATGCAAAAATCGGTGTTGCGACAATGGGCGCCAATACCGTGCTGCTGACCGGTACAGTCGAAGCGCCCGAGGATGCAGCCGAGGCAGAGCGCCTTGTGCAGGCCTTCCTGGGCGAAGACACCAATGTCATCACACGAATCAAGACAGCGACACCGCTGCAAATCAACTTGCAGGTGAAGTTTGCCGAAGTCAGCCGCAGCCTCGTTCGGGAGATCGGCGGCAACCTTCAGACCGCTGACGCAACCAACGGTTTCCGCTTCGGTGTCGGCACCGGCAACCAGTTGGGTGGCGCAGAGGCCTTCCGGTATGACGGCCCGCTTGGCGTCGGTAATGGTGTCCAGAATATCGGGCAGCAACGTGTTGTTTTGGGCGCCAACGGACTGCCGATCGTCAATGCTGACGGCACATTCCTGACAGAGAACATAGTCGGCCCCGCAGTCAACTCCAGCGGCGGCACATCGCTTGCCGGGCTTGGCCGCCTGTTCGGTCTAAACGTTTTGGGCGCGCTTGACCTCGCAGAGCAGATCGGCCTCGTCACGACGATCTCGCAACCGAACCTCACAGCACTCTCTGGCGAGACAGCGACCTTCCTGGCCGGCGGCGAATTCCCGATCCCCATCAGTCAGGGTCTGGGCAACGTCGCGATCCAGTTCCGCCAGTTCGGTGTGAGCCTTGCGTACACGCCGACCGTTATGTCAAATGGCCGCATTTCGCTGCGCGTTCGCCCGGAAGTGTCCGAGCTTTCAACGCAGGGTGCGATCACGCTGAACGGATTTCAGGTTCCTGCCCTTACCACCCGCCGCACCGAAACGACGGTGGAACTCGGGTCTGGCCAAAGCTTCATGATCGCTGGGCTGATGAGCAACAACTCACAGAACGCGCTGGATAAGGCGCCTGGCCTTGGTGACATGCCGATCCTTGGCAATCTGTTTCGTTCGCGCTCGTTCCGTCGCGGCGAAACCGAGCTGGTGATTGTGGTGACGCCGTATCTGGTGAAGCCGGTTGATGCCAAGGACATCAAGCTGCCGACCGATGGCTTCCACACCGCCAATGAATTCCAGCAGCTGCTCGGCTTCCAGGATCAGGACGGTGTATCGGGCGAAGAACGCCCCGGCCCGACTGCAGCGGTGCCGGAGGCGCCAGAGCCTTCGCCCGGCATCAGCGGTGTCGATCTTGAAGCGACTGTCCCGACCGACGCCATGGGTCGGCGCCCGTCACGCACTTCGCAGAAGTCTGACAAGAAACCCGGCAAGAAAAAGCGGCAAGCCGAAGCGGCCACTCCCGGCTTCAGCCTGTAAGCTGCCACCGACACGAAAGGTTATGACGATGCAACGTGCAACGAAAAGCAATTTCAAACGGGTGGGCACACTGGCGCTCGCCGCGACACTGGGCCTTGGTCTTGCCGGATGCGGTGGAATGGCGACCAACAACACGGTCTATTCAACCAAGCAGGCCGTGGTCGAACGCCAGAACTTCACCTTTGATGTGGCCACCAATTCGAGCGGCCTTCCCGTCTCCGAACAGGCCCGCCTCAACGGCTGGTTCGAAGCAATGGACCTTCGCTATGGTGACCGTATCGCCATCGAAGACCCCGGCGCAAATCCGGCGGTGAGTAATGCCGTGAACGCGCTGGCTGGCCGTTATGGACTGATCGTAAGCGAGACCGCACCGACAACCGAGGGCTTTCTTCAGCCGGGCGAGGCGCGCGTGGTCATCACCCGCTCCACGGCCAGCGTACCAGGCTGCCCGGACTGGTCCAAGCAGTCGGATATGAACTATCTGAACGCGACCAGCCCTGGATATGGTTGTTCAACCAATAGCAACATTGCGGCAATGGTCGCGAATCCGGAAGATCTGCTGGAAGGCCAGACCGGCTCCAGCGAGACCCTGGTTTCAACATCGACCAAAGCAATCAGCACACTGCGTGACGCCGATCCGACAGGAGCGGCTGGTCTTTTGAACGCAGCCAACGCCGGCGGAGGAGGTAACTGACAATGAATGCACCTTGGAAATCAGGCTTGCCCGGCAATCGCGATCCGTTCGCCGCCTATATCTGTGATGACAGTGCGCTGGATGTCCTGCGCCCGGTCGTCATCGAAATGGGCTGGCAGCCGGAAAAGTGTAACAAAGGCGGCCTGCGCAATGCGATCCAGTCGCTTTCTGTCAGCGCAAGCCCTGCAATCCTGTTCGTCGATCTTTCAGAAAGCGGCGACCCGCTGAACGATATCAACGCTCTGGCCGAGGTTTGCGAACCTGGCACAGTCGTGATCGCCATCGGTCAGGTCAATGACGTTCGCCTTTATCGCGATCTGCTGTCCAGTGGCATTCACGATTACCTGCTCAAGCCGCTTTCGGCCCAGCAGGTGCACGATTCGATCAATCAGGCTCTGGCTGTCTTTACCTCGCCCAAGGCTGGCGATGACAGCTCGGTAAAGCGCCACATCTCCACCGCTGTCGTTGGAACGCGTGGCGGTGTCGGGGCCTCGACGCTTGCGACCTCGCTGGCATGGCTGTTCAGCGCAGAGCACAGCTCGCCTACGGCACTGCTTGATCTGGATGTACACTTCGGCACAGGCGCGCTCGCGCTCGATCTGGAGCCGGGTCGCGGTCTGACCGATGCAATCGACAATCCAAGCCGCATTGACGGTCTGTTTATCGAACGCGCCATGATCCGCGCGAACGATAACCTGTCGATCCTGTCAGCTGAGGCACCGATCAATCAGCCGTTGATGACGGACGGTTCCGCGTTTGTGCAGCTGGAAGAAGAATTCCGGCAGGCATTTGAGATGACCGTCATCGATATGCCGCGCAATATGCTGATCAACTTTCCGCAATTGCTGGCCGATGTAAATCTGGTGCTGCTGACTTGCGAACTGACGCTTGCCTCGGCGCGCGACACGATCCGCATTCTGTCATGGCTCAAAGCCAATGCACCGCATGCGCATCCGATGATCGTCGCCAACAAGGTCCAACCGGGCATGGCGGAAATCAGCAAAGCCGACTTCGAAGCTTCGATTGAACGCCGGGTCGATTTTTCGATCCCCTACGACATCAAAGCCGCCTCCAACGCTGCCAAGCTGGGCCAGGTGTTCGTTGATGCGAACCGGTCGAGCAAGGCCACCGCTGCAATCAAGCAGATCGCAGAGCGCGTGCTTGGCGCAAGCGAAGAAGACATGGACGAGGCTCCCGAAGAGAAGAAGTCGCTGCTTAGCGGTTTCGATTTCAAGGGTTTGCTCGCGAAGAAAGACAAGGAAGCGCAACCGGCTGACTAAGTGGTTCCGCAGGCTGCACCGCGCACAGCGCGCGGGCAGCCTGCGCAAAGCATCTTAACAGTTTGGTTTAACGCGCACGAAAAGGAACAGGCAGGACACAATCGATGGACATTATCTCGACCCTGCTCATCACGGTGGTGGTATTCGGCATCCTGGTCGGAGCTTACTATCTCTTTGCCAATTCGGGCGTGGCACAGGCGCAAAAGCGCCGCTTGCAAGCCCTGCGGTTTCGGCATTCAGATAGCATGGATGCAAAGGTTGAATCGCAATTCAAAAAAGCGATTGCAGCCCGCAAGCCCCGGCAGTTCAAAGTTGCAGGCTCCGGTTCGCAGCTTGACGCCCTTGTCATGCGGCTTGACCGCACGGGCAAAGGGATCACCGTTTCGCAGTATATCTATTCCTCGCTTGGCCTGGCCTTGGCTATTGCGGTTTTGATTTTCATCCAGTCTGGCGCGCTTCTGCTGGCCCTGGGCATTGGCCTATTGATCGGTGCGGGCGTTCCCCACCTTGCCGTCAACATGATGATTTCAAAGCGAACCAAGCAGTTTAACTCCAAGTTTCCCGACGGGATCGAACTGCTGGTGCGTGGCCTGCGTTCAGGCTTGCCGGTCACAGAGACGCTGGGCGTGGTTGCACAGGAAGTGCCCGGCCCGGTCGGCACCGAATTCAAAGGCATCACTGAGCGGATCAAGATCGGTAAGACGATGGAAGATTCGCTTCAGGAAACCGCAGACCGCCTCGGCATTCCCGAATTCAACTTCTTCTGCATCACGCTGGCGATCCAGCGCGAAACCGGTGGTAACCTGGCAGAGACGCTGTCGAACCTTGCCGACGTGCTGCGCAAACGCGCGCAGATGAAGCTGAAGATCAAGGCGATGAGCTCTGAATCGAAAGCGTCCGCCTATATCGTCGGCTCACTGCCCTTCATCGTGTTTGGCCTGATCTACTGGATCAACCCAAGCTATCTGGGCACATTCTTCACCGATGATCGCCTGATCGTCACCGGGCTTGGCGGCCTGTGCTGGATGGGCATCGGCGTGGGCATCATGGCCAAAATGGTCAGTTTCGAGATCTGACGGGGGCATAGAGGCACATGACTTTAAACCAACCCACCGGCCCCACTCTGCTCGGCTTTGATGTCGTCTTTGTCGGAACTGTCTTTGCAGGGCTTGCCGCCTTTGCCGTGCTGTTTGCGATTTACACCGCACTCACGATCAAGGACCCCATGTCAAAGCGCGTCAAAGCGCTGAATGCACGGCGTGATGAGCTCAAAGCGGGCATTGTCACCGCCGGGACCAAGAAACGCGCCAGTCTTGCGCGCAAGACCGATACGACCAACAAGGTCAAGGATCAGCTGGGCAGGTTCAACGTGCTTCAGCAAAGCCAGCTGGAACAGGTGCAGCAAAAGCTGGCCCATGCCGGTTACCGCAACAAGGAACTGGCGGTTTACATCATCGGCCTGCGCGCAATCCTTCCGATTGTGCTGGGCGGAATTGGCCTGATGGTCATCTATGTGATCGATTATTTCCCTGACTGGGGTCCTATGACCCGTCTGGGCGCGGTCAGCCTGATGCTGTTTCTGGGCTATAAGGGGCCTGAACTGTTCCTTTCGAACAAGTCGGCAAAGCGCACCAAGGAAATCCAGAAAGGCCTGCCCGACGCACTCGATCTGTTGGTTATCTGTGCCGAAGCCGGCTTGACCGTCGACAGCGCATTCAACCGCGTGGCAAAGGAACTGGGCCGGGCCTATCCGGAACTGGGAGACGAATTTGCCCTGACAGCGATTGAACTTTCATTCCTGAACGAGCGGAAAATGGCGTTCGATAACCTCGCCTATCGCGTCGATCTGGAAGCGGTCAAAGGCGTTGTTACAACCATGATCCAGACAGAGCGCTATGGTACGCCGCTGGCCAGCTCGCTGCGTGTCCTTTCGGCGGAATTCCGTAACGAACGCATGATGCGCGCCGAAGAGAAAGCCGCGCGTCTGCCGGCGATCATGACGGTTCCGCTGATCCTCTTCATCCTGCCTGTGCTGTTCATTGTGATCCTTGGACCGGCAGCCTGTTCGATCAACGACGCACTTATCGAGTGATGTTTTAGAAAACAGACCCGAAATAAAGGCGGCCCGCAGGAGACACTCTCCTGCGGGCCGCTTTCGTATGGGGAGCCCTATTACAAGGCCGGAGCGTCAGGCTCCTGTGTTGGAAAGCGCATCCACGCGGGCGCGCAGTCTTTCGAGCATTGCCCGCAAACGCTTGCTTTCCGCCTTACTGAAACCGTCGAACAATTCGCGTTCGGTCTCCAATGCCAGGGGCATCACTTCGGCGTGGATCGCCTCGCCTTTAGATGTGAGCACCAGCAAATGGGAGCGGCCATCCGCGGCATTGGGAGCGCGCATTACGAGCCCGCGATCCTCCAGCACCTTGCACGCGCGGTTTACGGCGACCTTGTCCATCAGCGTCGCCTCGGTCAGCGCGCTCTGGGTCATGCCGCCCTTTCCGTGTGACACATCGCCCAGAACAGCCATCACGCGCCATTCGGTCACTTTCAGGTCAAACCGCTTGCGATATCGCTCGGCAATAATCGCGCTGACCGCATTTGACGCGACCGAGAGCTGATAGGGCAGAAAGTCCTTCAGTTTGCCAAAGGCCTGATCGGCGCTGCCGTGCGTGGCTGCCTCATCGGCAGGGTCGGGGTGAGAGGATTGCTCGCTTCCAAGGGTCATAGAAATGGTTTCCCATGAAACCACTGTGCCCGCAAGACCCCCCTATTCGTAGGCGCGCTTTTCCCACCAGGGATAGAAGTCGGGCATATCCTCGCTGACCTTGCCAGAATAGTCCGGGCTGCGCTTTTCAAGGAAGCTGGCAATCCCTTCGGCTGCATCCTTGCCTTTGGAGAGGCGATAGATCGCGCGGCTGTCAATCTTGTGCGCTTCCATCGGGTGGTCCGCGCTCATCAGGCGCCACATCATCGCACGCGTCATGGCAACCGACACAGCAGAGGTGTTCTGAGCAATCTCGCGCGCAATCTCGCGCGCCTCGCTCAACAGGACGCCGGGCGCATGGACGGATCGGACAAGCCCGCCCGCCTTGGCCTCTGCCGCGTCAAAGACCCGGCCTGAATAGCACCACTCGAGCGCCTGGCTAATCCCCACCAGCCGCGGCAGGAACCAGCTTGAGGCCGCCTCAGGCACAATACCGCGCCGCGCAAAGACAAAGCCATAGCGCGCCGTCTCGCTCGCAAGGCGAATATCCATCGCCAGCTGCATCGTCGCACCAACTCCCACAGCCACGCCATTGCAGGCCGAGATCAACGGCTTTGTGCTTTCAAACAGCCTGAGTGTCAGCAGTCCGCCGCCATCGCGCACCCGCTCATCAGACAGGTCCTCTACCGCGTCGCCGCTGGAGAAGACCTGCCCTCCCCCTTCCGGTGTCAGATCCGCGCCCGCGCAAAAGGCCCGCTCTCCGCTGCCGGTAAAGATCACCGCGCGCACCGTATCATCCGCGTCGATATCGTCCATCGCAGCGATAATCTCGGCGCCCATCGTGCGGGTGTAGGCATTCATCTTTTCCGGACGGTTGAGCGTGATAGTCGCGATACCATCCGCTTTTTCGACAAGTATCTGGGTGAAATTGGTCATGGATGTCCTCTCCTGATGCGCTTTGTATCCCGGGCAGGCACGCTCGCGCGCCGCTTTTATCCGACCATAAGGCACGCGTGCGCCTACGCAACTCCCGCTAGGCTGTGGCCAGACATCCTTTCACCTTGTTCCTTCATCCAGCACTCACTGATCACAGGAGTCCCAGAATGAACGCCCCCAATCTCCCCGGCACCCTCTCCGATCTTGATGCCGCCCCGCTGAGCGCGCAGGACACTGTGTTGATCGAGGTGGAGACCCGATTGCAGACCCTGCTGGACGGAACGGATCATCCCGACATCTGGAACTGGCTCACCGAACTGGGAGCCGGCGACACCGGCGCTTTCCTCACTGAAAAGCTGCGCGATGGCTGGGGCCAGTTTGGCCACGCCGACAGCCGCACTCGCAATCTTGCGCTGTGCATGCTGATCGCAGGTTCGGGCAAAGTCGCACTCGCGCTAGAGGCGCTTCGCCAAATGGAGGCGCAAAGCCAGTCCTGCACACAGATTGCGGGTGCGCTTTTCTTCCTCTCCCGCTTCGGCGATGCGACCAAAAGCGCGGATCTGTCCGCCCGGTTCTGCGAGGCTCCGTTCACCAAGTTTGAAACCTTGATCGACGGCACCGTGGCACCATGCTGCTCCATCTGGACCAAGAAGCGTCTGGGCCATCTGGAACACCAGACCGCCGATCAGATCTGGAACAGCAAAAGCGCACGCGAGATGCGCGAAAGTATCCTTGATGGGTCGTTTCGGCACTGCAACAAACAGCGCTGTACACTGATTATGGAAGACCAGTTGCCTCTGCGCGAAGAGGTCGAAGACCCTGCCTTGAAAAAGATCATCGCGAACGGCACGACACAGCTAGACACATCGCCAAGCTGGGTGTTTCTGGCGCATGACATCACCTGCAACCTGGCCTGCCCCTCCTGCCGCGACGGCATGATCGTCTCGGACGAGGCGCAAGAGGCGCGCTTTCAGAAGATCGAGCAGCAGGTGTTCTTTCCCTTGCTGGGCAGCGGCGACCGGATCACCGTCTCCGTCTCGGGTCAGGGCGATGCGTGGTCTAGTCAGCATTATCGCTCCATTCTGCGGTACCTCGCCGATCATGACACGAATGCTGTCCTGAACATTCATACCAATGCGCTGTTGATGGGACCGAAGCGCTGGGCGGAATTTGAGGGGCTGGCAAAGTACAAACCGCTGGTCGATGTCTCGATCGATGCCTGCACGCCGTGGGTGTATGAATATGTGCGCCGCCCCGGAAACTGGCAGAAACTCGCGCCCAATCTGGAATTTCTCGCCGAAAAACGCCGTGAAGGGACGTTCAGCGAGTTTCACCTGAATGCCACGATCCAGATGGACAATTACCATGAGATCCCCGCGCTTATCGACTATGCGGAAAGCCTGAATGCGGATTCAATGCGCCTGTATATGATGCAGAACACTGGCGGGCATCTGGCGATTGATTTCCCTGTAAAGAACATCGCCGATGCCGCCCATCCACTGCATATCGCTTTCCTTGAAACGCTGCGTGATCCGCGGCTCGAACGGCCCGTCACGCATATGTATGACGTGGCAAACTGGCACGCGACATCGCATGCCACGCATCTGCCTTCGGACGATTTGCCCGAGAATTTTACCTACGAGCAGTTGTCAGAGGCGCTAATTGGCCTTGCCGGTCGTGACGAAGCGGCCCGCATTGTCGCCCTGTGCGCGGCGGGCCGCATCCGCTTCCCCGAAAGCGTCCACTTGCTGGAAATGGAGGCCATGGCCCTCAAACTGCTGCGCTATGACCGCGCAGCTGAATACCGCGAACACATGGCCCGCGCGCTGGAGGAAAAGCTGACCGAGGCGGCATAAATGCGGCTACGCCGCAGTGGACCAAGTCCTAATCGCGCTGCGCTGCATAGCCCTTTAAATATGTGATCGTGCTTGCAAATACATCTGTTGTCAGACGGCCATCTTTGTCGAGCGCAGGCCTGACGCGGGGGTACTCGGTCATCCCCCGACACGCCGCATCATCTAGAATTTGGTGCCCGGCAGGACGCACGACCCTGCAATTCGACACACAGCCCAAGCGGTCCACCACGACGTGCACGCGCGGCAGCTGTAGGATACGTCCTTTTGATCCATACCGGCCAACTCTTAATGTCGATGGGGACCGGAATGCGCGTTTTCGAAGGTAGCGACGGGACTTGCTCCGCCTCATAAGATGACGGCTGCGCAGCGCAGGCCATGCTGATGGTCGCGGTCTGCGAGGCTGCCAATATCAGCCGCATCCCGCCGTTCATGTTTCGATTGCCACTGAGAGCTGTTCAACCTCGCTGCCATTAAAATGATCCTTCCAGCACGGGTAAACAGGCCAGGGCGCCGAAGCGCAAAAGAAAACCCCGCCGCAGGAAGGCTATGCAGCGGGGTTCAATTTAGAAGGAAGCCTTTCGCTTAACGTGGTGCCATCCGGATCGCACCGTCCAGACGCACGTCTTCGCCGTTGAAATAGCCGGTTTCGATCATGCACATGGCAAGATTGGCGTATTCCTCGGGATAACCAAGGCGCTTGGGGAATGGCACGGAGGCGGCGAGCGCTTCCTTCACCTGCGGCGGGGCTGCATTCATCAACGGCGTGTTGAAGATGCCGGGCAGGATCGTGTTCACACGGATGCCTTCGCGCATCAGGTCGCGTGCGATTGGCAGGGTCATGCCGACAACACCGCCCTTTGAAGCAGAATAGGCCGCCTGACCCATCTGACCGTCTTCAGCAGCGACCGAAGCCGTGTTGACGATTGCGCCGCGTGCGCCTTCTTCATTGATCGGGTCGAGCGTCATCATGCCAGCCGCCGACTTGGCGATGCAGCGGAAGGTGCCGATCAGGTTCACCTGGATCACAAATTCAAAGGCGGAGAGCGGGTAGTGCTTGATCTCTCCGGTCTGCTTGTCACGGCTGGCGGTCTTGATTGCATTGCCGATGCCGGCGCAGTTCACAAGGATACGTTCCTGGCCGTGCGCTTCGCGGGCTTTGGCGAAACCTGCATTTACGTCTTCTTCGCTGGTCACGTTGACCTTGCAGAACACGCCGCCAATCTCTGAGGCCATCGCCTCGCCCTTTTCCTCGTTCATGTCAAAGATGGCGACCTTTGCGCCTTTCGCGGCGAGTGCGCGCGCGGTGGCGGCACCAAGGCCGGAGGCTCCGCCGGTTACCACGGCTGGGGTCTTTGCTGAAACTTCCATTATAATTTTCCTCTCAGGATCATGAATTTAAGGGAATAAGGGTGGGGTTCAAACGCTCTCGATGATTGTGACATTGGCAACGCCGCCGCCTTCGCACATCGTTTGCAGACCGTACTTCTTGCCATGCCGCTTAAGCGCGTGGACGAGCGTGGCCATCAGTTTCGTACCCGAAGCGCCGAGCGGGTGGCCAAGCGCAATCGCGCCGCCATGGACGTTGAGCTTTTCCGGGTCTGCACCGGTATGCTTGAGCCATGCTAGCGGCACGGGGGCAAAGGCTTCGTTCACCTCATAAAGGTCGATATCGTCAATTTTCATCCCCGCTCGCTCCAGCGCCTTGTCAGTCGCAAACAGCGGCTCCTCAAGCATGATAACCGGATCGCCTGCGGTCACGGTCAGGTTGTGGATGCGGGCCATCGGGGTGAGGTTGTAACGCTTCAGCGCCTCTTCGGAGACGACCAGAACCGCGCTGGAGCCATCGCAGATCTGGCTGGCGCTGGCGGCCGTAATCTTGCCATCAGGAGCCAGCAATTTAACCCCAGCAATCCCTTCGAGAGTGGCGTCAAACCGAATGCCCTCGTCTACCGTGTGCATTTCGGTGCCTTCGGGCGTCTCAATTTCGACAGGCACGATTTCGTTGTTGAAGGCGCCAGCCTCGGTCGCGGCGATCGCGCGTTTGTGACTTTCCAAAGCAAAGCGATCGAGATCGTCTTTTGAAAAGTCATGCTTATCCGCAATCATCTGCGCGCCCATGAACTGGCTGAACTGGACGCCCGGATATTTCTCCATCACGCCGGGTGACATATAATTGCCCAGCCCCTCCTTCATGTGCAGCGTCATGTTTGATCCCATGGGCACGCGCGTCATGCTTTCCACGCCGCTGGCGATGACCACGTCCTGCGTCCCGCTCATCACCGCTTGCGCTGCGAACTGGATCGCCTGCTGCGATGATCCGCACTGGCGATCAATAGAAACAGCAGGCGTGCTTTCGGGAAGCTTTGATGCGAGCACACCCATACGTCCCACCTGCCCCGCCTGCTCACCGGCCTGACTAACACAGCCGGTGATGACGTCGTCAATCGCGTGCGGATCAATTCCGCTGCGATCCACCACCGCATCCAGTGATTTTGCGAGCAGGTCCACGGGGTGAACGCCGGCAAGGCGCCCGCCGCGGCGACCTCCGGCTGTGCGCACGGCATCGACGATATAGGCTGTGTTCATTTCTCTCTCCGAAACTCTCATCCCTAGAACGGGGCGTTTGAAATCAGGCCAAATCAAATCAGGAACGCGCGCGAAAAGCAGGTTGCGATTTGCCACTCGCCGCCGGTTCGCGCATGGCCTATTAGAGCGCCGAGCGGGAATCAACCGGACATTTGCGAAGGGCGAGCGTGGCTGGCATTGCCGGGCCAAAGAGACTATCGCTGGAACATCGCGGGATGGTAGTCGATCAAGCGCATGCGCAGCCGACACAGACCGACAAAGCACAGGGGGGTGGCGATTATCACACAGCCGATGCCCACTACAGCGGCATCATCTGGAACGCGCTACATCTGACAGGCCCTCCACCATTTTCGACAAAGCGCAGGGCGCGCAGAGCAGGCGCGTTGCAACGTCGCTTGACTAGAGCACTCGGCGTACACCGTGCGACTGCGCGAAAACGTCGAAACGGTTCATCGCAACCATACCTCGCCCTGTCGAAGGCTGGCTCAAAACCACAGTGTTGCAATACTGCTACAGCCGTTTCTCATTTTCTTGAAATCGACCAGCGCGGCTTTCTTTGTATCCTCTAACGGTTCATTCGGCGGGCTGAGGCAGTGCCCCGTATCGAGTATCGCAAGTTTTGCGCGATTCAGGTGCGGCAAGGATTGTCCAAAAACAGAAGGGGGAAATCTGGGCTGAAGACTGAGCATCCCAGATTTCAACTGCAAATGAATCAGACGGGAAGCCGTATGATCGTCGAAAACAAGGGTAAGGAACCTATGAAGAAATCCACACAATTGCGACTGAGCGCCGGCTCGTTCGCTGTCGGCCTTGCGCTGGCAGCAACGCCTGCTTTTGCTCAGGACACCGAAGTTAGCACCGAAGACAGTGCTGAGGCGCTTGGCGAAAATGCCATTGTTGTCACCGGTTCGCGTATTTCGAATCCCAACCTTGAGCTTTCAAGTCCGGTTGCAGCGGTTACTGCTGATGACATTGATTTGCGTCAGGCGAACGTCGCCGAAGAAATTCTTCGCGAAATTCCCGGCGTCGTCCCGAGCATTGGCGCTCAGGTGAACAACGGCAACGGCGGCTCCACTTTCCTGAACCTGCGCGGTATCGGTGCAAACCGTAATATCGTCCTGCTCAACGGAACGCGCGTCATTCCTGCTGGTCTGGCCGGTATCACTAACGTTGACGTGATCCCTCTCGCGCTGATCGAGCGGACTGATGTCCTGACTGGCGGTGCTGGTGCGGCTTATGGTGCCGACGCAATCGGTGGTGTGGTTAACTTCATCACCAAAAACAACTTCGAAGGCGTCGAGCTCAGCGTTACGCAAGCTCTCACTGAACGAGGTGACGGCGAAACATTCCGCGCTGATTTCACTCTCGGCGGAAACTTCGATGACGGCCGCGGCAATGCGACTTTGAGCCTAGGCTACACCAACCGCGATCAGGTCCTTCAGGGCGACCGCGATTTCAGCGTGTTCAACATCAGCTCGATCACCGGCAACGCCGGTGGATCCAGCACAGCCGCTCCCACGCGTTTGTCGCTCCCGGGCCTTGGTTTCCAGCAAGTTACCGACGATGGCAGCACTCTGGTGGACTTCGACCGTCCGTTCAACTTCAACCCGTTCAACCTGTTCCAGCTCCCGCTTGAGCAATTCCGCATCTTCGGTACGGCGAATTACGAAATCACCGACGGGATCGAAATGTACGGCGAAGGTCTGTTCGTTCAGAGCACAAACACCACAGCCATCGCGCCTTCCGGTTCTTTCGGCGTGAACGCTCCGTTGCCGCTGAACAACCCGTTCTTGAATGACAATATCCGCAACATCATTTGCGGAGCGCAAGGCATCGCGCAGGCAGATTGTGATGCGGCGGGCGCAACCCCGTTTGGCCCCAACCTGGCCGACGGTTCGGTGAACCCTGACTTCCTCGCACCTGTGACCAACGTCGCACGTCGTTTCGTTGAGCTTGGGCCGCGCTTGAATGAGCGTGAAACGCGCCTATTCCAAGTCAAAGCCGGTATCCGCGGCGATATCACTGACTCGATCGAATTCGACGTCTTTGGTGCATACGGTGAGAGCGATCTTCGCAGCCGTCAGTCCGGTAACGGAACACGAACCCGCCTTGATCAATCTTTGTTCTCGGTTGATCCCAACCAGTGTATTGACCCGACGGGTGGTTGTGTTCCTATCGACCTGTTTGGTCCGGTTGGCTCAATCACTCAAGAAGTTGGCGCGTTCCTCGACGTTGGTAACTTTGCCTCGACGGCTACCACACTTGGTCAGCTTCAGGGCTTTGTGAGCGGCGATCTGTTCACCGTGCCTAGCGCCGATCAACCAGTTAACTTCGTGGTTGGTGCCGAGTATCGCGAATACACAGCGTTCACGGCATCGGATCAGCTGACACAGACCCCGGGTGAAGTGCTCGGTAACGGCGCAGCCGCTCCAAACCAGGGTGGTTCGTTCGATGTGTCCGAACTGTTTGGTGAGCTTGTCATTCCTATCGTCTCCGGCGTGAGCTTTGCCGAGCAGATCAACCTGGAACTGGGCGGTCGTGTCTCTGATTACTCGACAACCGGCACGGAATACACATGGAAGGCTGGCGGTAGCTGGACGATCACAGATGGTTTCACCATCCGTGGTAACTACCAGCAGGTTACCCGTGCGCCGAACATCGGTGAACTGTTCCAGCCGCAGATCACAGGGCTCGACAACAGCTCGGAAGATCCGTGTCAGGGCACCAACCCGGTTGGCGATGCAGCGCTGCAAGCCGTCTGTCTGGCACAGGGTGCTCCGGCCAACTCGATCGGATTTATCATTCCCGATCCTGCTGGTCAGATCAACGTGACGACCGGCGGTAACCCCAATCTCGCAGCTGAAGATGCTGAAACTTACACGATCGGTTTCATCTTTGAGCCTGCGGCGATCCCGGGGCTTGCGATTACGGCTGATTATTACAATATCAGCATCACGGACGCGATCACCAACCCGACCGTTGGCGATGTTTTCGCTTCCTGCTTTGGCCAAGGCTTCAGCGGCGCAGGTGGAGCACCCAATTTGCCTGCCGGTGCAGCCGGTTCGGCAGCTTGTAATGGGATCATTCGTAACCCGTTTACAGGTAACCTGTTCGGCGATGTGGCTATCACGCCGGGTCTCCCGCAGGTTCTCACTAACCAGGGCGAGATTGCTACCGACGGTATCGATGTATCGCTTAACTACTCGCGTGATTTTGGCGCAGTTGGCTGGAACCTGAGCGTTCTTGGTAACTGGACGAATTCTTCGACGTTCAACGCCAATGCCAATGACCCCAATTCACTGAATCGCGAGTGTGTCGGATTCTTCAGCACGAACTGCGGTTCGATCCAGCCGGAGTTCTCGTTCACAACTCGCAACACGATCTCGGTTGATCGCTTCGATATTTCGCTCCTGTGGCGCTATATCGACGCTGTCGAAATCGAGCCGGAAGTTGCTGGTAATTTCCTGCCGGAGTTCGAGTCCATCGGATCTGAAAACTATTTCGATCTGACTGTTCGGGCCAATGCGACAGAGAATCTCGACATCACGCTCGCGGTTATCAACTTGTTCGACAACGACCCGACTGTTGTTGGTAGTGACGTCGGCACAACCGCCTTCAACAGCGGTAACGTGTTCCCGTCGACTTACGACCCGCTGGGCCGCAGGTTCTCAATCACGGCGCGCTTGAACTTCTGATTTAATTGCACCGTAACAAATCAAGGGGTCGGCTCGCCGGCCCCTTTTTTTGTGCCCTTTCGCGAACACCGATTCTGTTGCACCTCGGGGAGCCCAAAACCAGAATCCCTGTGCCAATGTCGCTAGCGTTACTCGCTGCCAGCATGATGGCCATGCAGCCCCCCCCCCGCGGCAACGGTCCAAAAGAACGATAAAGAAAAAACCACCGGCCCCGAGATCGAAATGGTCGAGCAAAGACCCGAAAAGCATAAGAAAATAACGGACGAGAAGCATCCGGACTATGTGCTCTGCAAAAGCGAAGCTGTGCTCGGCTCACGCGCCAAGCGTAAGCGCACCTGCATGACGAACAGGGACTGGGCGCTGGTTTCACGCCGCGGCAACGAAGCGACCCGAGACTTTGTGGGCGATAATCAGCCCGGAATGATGGGCGGTAACAATTAGGCGCGCGCAGGACATGCGCCAAACCTCCCGACTTTTTCAATGAAAGAGTATATCAATCTTCGTCACCAGCACTTTACTTTCAGCGCTGTTACTGAAGTCCACAAGCAGGTCCGGAAACCTCAATAGAGCCGAATTCGAAAACAGAAGTTGAAGTAGTTGAAAAAAGGCTGGAAGAATGACGGATAGAAGGCATCCCGGACATGTCCGATGCAAGAGCGAATCCGTCATTGGTTCGCGTGCCAAGCGCAAGCGCACCTGTATGACGAACAGGGAATGGGCGCTCACTTCACGCCGTGACAATGAGACCACCCGTGACTTCATGGCCGATAATCAGCCCGGCTTTAACAGAATTTCGGGCCAAAACTGACCGCTTGCGGTCTCTCTAAGCGAGACCCGAGCAAATCATATGATAAGACTTCGCCACCCTGTTTTGAGGGGTGCGCTGCACGTATCTTTGATGATTCCCCCTGCGGCTAAACCGCATGGTTGCAACTCATCCGCGCCTGTGGGACGACCCCATGTGATGCAAAATGAAACTTTGTTAGGATACTTATGACGCTGCGTCGCTCATTCATTTCCCTCGGCGCTTGTGTCGCTATCATGATGCTGGGAGCCTCTCCCCTCGCCGCTCAGGAGAAGCCCAGCTCTGAGACGGAGATTGGCAGCAGCCCAATCATCGGAAAGCTCGAGAATTGCACTGCTATCACTGACAATGACGAGCGCCTCGCATGCTTTGACCGCGAAGTCGGGGCACTGGTTGGTGCGAGTGACAAGGGCGAAGTGAAGGTTGTCGAAACGGAGGACATCACGAAAGCGCGCCGCCGCCTTTTTGGCTTCCTCATCCCGAAAGTCGGACTGTTTGGCGACAGCGACGAACAGGAGGTCACGGACCTCCGCTCCACCATCACCAAGGTGCGACAGGTTTCGTCCAAGGAATGGCATTTCTGGATTGAGGAAGGCAACGCCAAGTGGCGGGTGAAGAGCAATTCGATCCGCTTTCGGGCACCCAAGGTTGGCGATGAAGTCGAATTCAAACCGGCCACGATGAACACCTATTGGATC
>JGI12210J13797_10937947_pt1 | contig 28977 bp, 25 predicted proteins | sample ElkSlonscriptome_3_FD_13797 | JGI IMG/M metagenome (IMG submission 13797) | reverse complement strand
CCTTGGCATAAGCGCTCATTTCCGCGGCGGTGATCGAAGTATTGTCTTCGACTATGGTGGTTGGCCACTCCAGCTGTTCGGGATTGAAATAGGATTGGGAAAATACCGTATACAGCCAGTAATCATTATTCTGCATCATATCCTTGAGGCTGGTGAGCAGGGGATTTTTGGCCCGCATCAGTTCTTCTTCGCTGACACCGTTTGTATACATATCCCTGCTTATGTCACGCACCGCCTTCTCGACTGCCGCTACCTTGTCGGCATCGACAATGATTCGTGCGTAGATAACGCCATACTCCGGAATAAACCTGTTGGCTGCATGATAGACGACCGGTGAATATGCTGCACCGAGCTCCTCCCGGACCCGTAGCCGGATTCTCTCCTCAAAAATAGAAGCCAGCATCCCCAGCCTCCGCACTACATGAATATCTTTAAAACCTGTGGTTTCCCAGCCAAGTACCACCAGCGACTTATCCAGCTGCGAGGGAATCTCGATCCGCAGTTCCTCTCCTGTAGGAAATGATATTTGTTCATCCTCAGCACGGGATCTCTCGCCAATGTCGAGGCCGCCGAAATAGCTGCTGAGCATATGGAGCATTTCATCCTCGTCAAAATCACCTACCACGGATATTTGTGGTATAGAGCTCCGGAAATAGGGGCTTGCCCAGTCCTGAACATCTGCAAGAGTAAGTTTTTCGAGATCCTCCCAGGCGGCCATGCCGAAGAGGGTATTACCTCCAGCAAAAAACTGTTTAAAATAGAGTTCCTCGACACCGCGGATGTCGCTTCGCATCGCCTCATACATTTTCTCATAATGTAGTTTGGCATTACCGAGCGCCTCCTGGCTGAAGCCGGGGTCCTTGAAAAGCGTATACAGGGTTCGAATGAGCAGTTCCGCATCACTCTTGAGTGAACTTGCGGAAAAGCGAAACAGTGTCTTTTCTATGGAAAACGAATAGTTCAGCGAACTTCCCGCCAAAGCGTCTTCTATTGCCGTGGCGCTCATCTTTGCGGTTCCTGACCTGGAGATGACCTCTTCGGCCATAAGGGCCAGCCCCGGCATGGTCTCAGCCTGCTTCCCCGGACCAAATTCCAGCAGGATTTTCACCTCGTTTTCCTTGAAATCAGTTTTCTTAAGATGCACCACCAGCCCATTGGCAAAGTGATACGATCGTCCATCTATGTGCTTATGCACCTGGCTTTCCTCTACCGGAGAGATATCTCCGGAAGGTTGCAAATAGGGAAACTCCTCCTGCTTCTCTCCAGAATACTTGCTGACGGGCTGGCTGCGGGATTTTTGATAGACCTCCAGGATTTCTTCTGCAGGAGATTGCTGCTCAATGATAAGGTTGCCGGTAACCTCAACCAGCCTGCTACTCCGGCCGTAAAGGCGTTCAATGGTGGAATGAATGTCTTCCAGGGTAATGAGATCAAGTACCGGCACATAGTTGTTCCGCTCCTGCAGCGGCGATTGAAAGACCCGGTTATTGCTTAAATGCCAGATCATTTGCCGGGCGATGCCGGTAGACTCGCGGCCCCCAGCCTTCTGGGCCGAGGAGATAAAATAGTTCCTCACCTCATTTTTGACGACATCGAGTTCAGCGCCGGTGACGCCATGGGCGACGGCTTCGCGCATGGTTTTCTCCAGCACTGTCAGGCTGTCCCTCCAGGTGTCGGCGGTGGTAGAGGCTGAAAAGACCGAATAGCGTATTCTATCGAAAAAATCGCTGGCATACACCTGTGGGTCGGCCAAGAGACCACTGCCCTTTTCAATGAAACGCTCGAGTCTTTTCTGCAGTATCCGGCCGGCAATATATTCTTTCAGGGACGCAACCTGAAGTGTGAAACTGTCGTTTTGCCACTCGGTATTCCAATATGACTCCAGAGATACCTGCACATCACCCGACTCCTTTTCAGGATAATAAAAGGAATCGAGCCCGCCCTGAGCGACATTGCCGATACCGGGACATTCCGGAACCGGTCCGGCGCCCTTCATGGCAGCGAACGTTTCCTGGATCAATGTTGCAACCGTATCGGCTTCAATATCGCCGACGACAACCAAAGTCATATTTTCCGGCCGATACCATTTGTCGTAAAAGTTTCGCAACAGCTCGCCGGTTGCGGCGGTAATAGTCTCCTCGGTGCCGATGGGTTGACGTTGGGCAAGCCGCGTACCCTCCAGCGCATTTTGCTGGGTGACCACGTGGGTGCGGTAGGCAACGGAGTCTCTGGCAATCTTCTCAGCCAGTATGACTCCTCGTTCGCGCTCCACCTCCTCGTCCAGTATAAGCGCTTTTCGAGCCCAATCGGAGATGACAAACAAACCTTCCTTCAGCTCTTCAATTGAATTTTGGGGAAGAACTATGCTATAAACCGTACGGTCATAGGTGGTATAGGCGTTAGTATCCGCTCCGAAATTCATCCCCAGGGATTGAAAGTACTCCACCAGTTTTCCAGGGGGAAAATGCTCGGTGCCGTTAAACAGCATATGTTCAAGAAAATGGGCATACCCTCTTTCAAAGTCCTCCTCGTGCACCGAACCGACGCCAATGTGAAAATTAAGGGCCACTCTGTCCTCGGGATGACCATTTTCGACGATGGCATAGCGGAAGCCATTATCGAGTCGACCGTAAACAACGGCCGGGTCGGGCACCAAGGCACTTTTCTCATGGGGCCAGAGTCTGGAGAAGCACTCCAGGGTGGATGACTGCTGTGCGAAAGCAGAAGGGATGTATACGCCCCAGCCCAAACTGATGGAAATCAGCAGGACAACCATTCTTTGCAACGTAAGAGAAAGCATATTTTATATTTTCCTTGGTCTGTGTTAAAGTAAATTTTCTTGTACACTGGCCATACTCTAAATACGAAGTTACCATTTTCAATACATCGAAACGTGCTGGTAGAAACCTGTCTCTTCCGTTTACTTCATCTCCTCTTTGCATCTATGCACCAGAGATCGTCCCATACAATGTTGGCTATACGGCCGATTAGCTGTAAAGTAGGATAAGAAATGAATATGCAGACACAGCAAGACACATACCACAGAATTGCCAAATACTACGAAAGAGCTCTTGGCAAACGCCTTGCTCCCCTCCGCGGCAATATCCGTACCTTTATCCATTACAAAGGCCACAGACGGATACTCGATCTCTGCTGCGGTACCGGCAAACAGCTGCAGATGCTTGCAGCTCCCGGCATGAAGCTCTGGGGGCTCGACTCCTCCAGGGCAATGCTCGCCCAGGCAGAAAGAAGGCCGGACATTTCATATATCCTTGGCGATGCATCCAGTATACCTTTCAGGGAAAAAAGCTTCGACGCCGTCATTCTCACCCTGGCGTTGCATGAAAAACCATTAGAACAGCAACAGAAGATCCTCCGGCAGGCCTGGGATTGTCTGAGGCCCGGGGGACATCTTATACTGGCTGATTTCTGTCGCGTCCCTTCAACCGTCCGCGGCTGGATAATGGCCAAGGCCGTACTGCCTGCCATAGAGCGCTTTGCCGGCCATGAGCACTTCGCAAACTATTCCTCATGGATGAAATCCGGCGCTCTTGAATCAGTTATTGATGGCTTTTCCACCCGCAAGAACCTCATCTCCTCCCATTTTTCCGGAACCGTGGCCGTCTGTTCCCTGGAAAATGAAGCCTATGACAAAAACGTTTTCCTTTCACTCAACAAACCTATTGGCTGAAGACAGGTGTCGGTATGAAACTCAGAGGAACTACGGCCCTCGTTCCGGGGGCATCGAGACCGGTGGGCAGAGCAATCGCCCGCAAACTTGCCGATGAAGGGGCTTCCCTGGTTCTGCCCCATCACGACTGGCCCGAGTCAACCTCGGAAATGATCGAAGAATTCAATCTTCGGGGAACCACCTTTCTCTCCTTTGCCGCCGACCTGACCAAGGAAGAGGAAATTAAGGCAATGATGACAAAAGTCGAAAGCCGATTCGGCAGGCTGCATTACCTCGTCAACAATATCGAACGCGGCGGTATGCCCATTGTCCACGGCGCCTATACCCACACCCACAACCAGGGGCAATGGGATCTCGAGGTAAACACCACTCTCAAGGCCAAATGGCTGCTTTTTCACCACAGTCTTCCCCTGCTCAGAAAGGCAGATTCAGCGGCCGTGGTCAATATTTCCTCCATTTCAGCCGTGGTCGGCAGGAGTGGTCCCGCGGAACTGCTTTTCAACGACGGCTACAGCGCTGCCAACAGGGGTATCTCGTCCTTCACCGAGACCTGGGCCAGAGAGGCGGGCTCGGATATTCGGGTAAATGAATTGATGCTCGGGCTCATTCGCAACCGGCACGGAGAGAACACCCGGGGTTGGTCAACCCTTACCGAGACCGATAAAAACAGACTATACGATCATATCCTGCTGGGACGAACGGGCCTGCCGAACGAGGTGGCGGATGCGGTCTTTTTCCTTCTGCACCAGGCCACCTATATGACCGGCTCGATCCTCCGCCTGGACGGCGGCTATGTACTCGGCGGTGAAAAGACGGGCAGCCTGCCGGAGGGAATCCTCTAACCCCGTGTAAAAACGTAAACCCAGACCCTCGCTATCATCATCCTGGATTCCGATCCAACACCGAAATGGCTAAACGGTGTATATTGCACAGTCATTTGAGATTTTGTCAGAAATTCGGATACGCAAGCGCCTACGGACTCTTCGGCGTTCCGCACTGGGCGGAAGAGGCTACTCAAGACAACCGGACCAGAGAGAGGGCTCTTTGGGCCATGGCACCGACGCTTATCTCCTCGAATGTATTGTGCCAGTAAAAGGTAAAGACCACGGGATTGTCATAAAGAGCCTCAATGGCCTCAAGGCACTGTCCTTCTCCGCAGAGGCCGATACACCAACTGGCCATAGCCCGAACGACCTGATCATCAGAGGATAAATATTTGCAGACATCCTCAGCCACCCTCAGGGCGATCATCTCTTGAGGCCGACTGTCTATAAGCCGTGCCACACCCCACAAAACTCCACGCTGCAGTGCCGGCAACTCGAGATAATTACCATTTGCGTATATCTCCGGACCATCCTCGCGCATATAGGAAAGCAGCATGTGATGGTATTCATCGAAGAGCATGTCATTGTGAGCCATCACTTCCCCCATGGCCTCGGGTATTCCCCAGCCGATGCCGCCTGATTCATCGTTGAGGTTCCACAAAAACCTGCGCATGACAATGCGGGCCGCCTCGGCATCTTTTTGCGCCAGACTGGCGACGACTGTACCGAAACCGCTTACCCCATGCCATTTGCAGAATTCGTTGGGGTGGCAGAGAGCAGTAAAAAGGTGGTTGATTACTACTTTTTCCTGAAACCTGGCGAGCTCCTCGGCTACGGCCGGCCACGGTTTCTCCTGCAGTGAGGTAAGTATATGTTTTTTTAATTCTCTACGCTTCATTATTGTGCCTGTTCATCCTTGTAGACAGCATTCTGAACCACTCCCCTTTCTCTTTTATACCTGTGTGCTCCATCTCTATGCTATCAGATGGGAGCCCCAGATGACTCCTGCTTCATCCCGGAGAAATTTCAGTAGTACACACTCAGCAGCCCCTAAGATTGCGGGCTGAGCACCAACACAATAGAGCCGGTATTCATTTTGTTCAACCGTGTGGGGAAAAGATCACGAGACGCTGTGGGAAAGAAACTCCGGCTACCCTCTGAAACTCGACCTACTTAAGCCCTTGAGGACATGGGGGTTATTTTCATGTTGGCTGCCGCGAGCACCGCTGCAGATATTTTCCGCAGAGCAGGGTTTATGTGTCCGGGGAAAAAACACTGAGCTTTGCATTACCCGAAGAGAAAAAAAACCAGGGTACCGCCAGGAGCAATATACAGGGAGAACAGCGAAGATGGTCCTCGGGCGGGCAGATGAGAGATTTGCTATAACGATAGATACTATTTCTTCAGGTCGTCGAGGTATTTCATACCTTCCATCATGATGGCCATGAAGCCGCCAATAATTTCTTTTTTAGCATCCCTGGCGCTGATACCCTGGACGAAACTGAAGCGGCCTCTTTTCACGGTAAGAATCTTGAAAAAGGCATCCTTGCCGGTGGTATTTCCGCATATGGCCTCGATGATCTCACCTTCATAGAACTTTATAATGCCGTCCATTTCCTCTCCCTCAAAGGTCAGGGTACCGGATTTTTGGATATAATTGATCATCTGACAGAGGTCAATAGGCGGCATATCGGCTATGTGCCCGGACATTCCCGAGCCGAGCTCTTCGGCCCTCTTGATATTGAGATCGGTTATCCTGCGTACCATCAGTTTGTAAAAGAAGACCTGGAGCGCCGGAAAGCGCTGGAGGATGTGCCTGAAGTTCTTCTGGTTCATAGTCGCTATCTGACAGGGGCCGCTGGCCATGATGGTGGCGCTGACCTTCTCTCCGGTGAGCAGACTCATTTCACCAAAAACATCACCCGGGCCCATATCGTTGAGGGCGACGCCTTCGTCATTAACCACCTCCACCTCACCCGTGAGTATGATATAGAGATTCTCGCCGGGTTCGCCTTTCTGGACAATGGGGAAACCATAGTCATACTCCTTCAGGGTCAGCAGAGCCGCCAGATCGAGCAGATCGTCATCGGTGAGTGCCGAAAAGGTATCCATGGCACGCAGCAGATCGGCAAACTGGGCCACCGCATGTATCTTGGTTTTCCTCTGGGCAGCGGCAAGAAGCTTCATCTGCAGGGTCGCATATTCCTTATCTTTCTTATACTCAAAACGGATAATGCCGACGCAGCCGCCGCATTCAAATCTGTTTTTCGAGGTTCCGCCGATATTGAGCTTTTCAAAGGCCACTTCTTCCGATGTGATTTCGATGACGTCCTTGGCCAGAATCAAGCAGGTGGATTTGTTCCCCGAAAATGTCAGGCTCAGCCCCTCGATGACGATTTCGTCACCGGCATTGTAGAGGGGGCAGCGATTTTCTTCGGTAATAATAAATACCGCGTCTCTAAATTGCATTGTTGTTTATTTTATTTGGAAAAAAGGTACACATATTCTTTCATGCGTAATCCAGGTGAAAGAGCGGCCAGTCTCCCCAGTACTGTCCGAGCTGTTTATGAAAAACAGAGCTACGACCTTCCAATTAAAAGATAGATGACGACCCCGAGCGTTATGCCACCGCCAAAAACCACCGGCAGTATTTTTTCTATACGCAGTTCCTCGCCATCGACCAGCGTCTGCATGTACTCGGTACCGCTGACATACCACACCCCAATGAATATAGCGATCAGAGCCATATCCCTCCAGGACTGCTTATATATCATATAAACAGCAAGAGCGATGAAGGGCACCAGAAACCAGGGATTGACAAACAGACCGGCTGCGTCCACTTCCTTTATCTGGTCGAAGACCTTGATAGACTCCATCCAAGCACCTATGCTTGCAAAGAAATCCGACATACTCTCTCCATACATTCAGATTATTCACGACCATCACGGCGATGGCTGGTTCATGAGCATCCATTGCCGTATACCGACAGCAGTGGACACCCCTCCTCTCTGTCCTCTTTCCGGTCTTGATACCATATCTTAGGCGTAGAGGCAATTACTCCAAAAGGATGACCGTTCCCGCAGCAGCTCAAAGGCAGAAGGCATTTGTCACCGCTGTCTCTTTTACTAACACATCCAAGCCCTTTTACCAATTGAAAATTATTCAAGGTTTCCCTGCAATGACATGCAGTATAACGACTTGGCACGCACATTGCTATATGTTCTACAGGTAGCATCTTCATTTGTCAAAGCTGAAGACACCTACTCCTCCGGCCACTCCTGCCTTCTCCCAAATCAATCGGCAGGGGTGGCCATCTTTCTTCCTGTCTTCATGTACTTTCTTTCATTTCATCAAAGAAGCCTGCAAGTATACCTCACCCCCTGCCCCGGCGTGCTGTCCCCCATTTCATTTTTACCAATTTTGTCATATACTGAGAGGAAATTACAAAAATGGAAAATCGGTACACGGCATGATCGCACTGTACCGAAAGGCCCGGCTGTTTTTCAACTGTGGATGGCCGCCGTCAATACAGTGCTATTATATCAACATCTGTTATGTAGATACTATGAAACATTCCGGACTGAATATTCTCCTGTTTGCCATTTTGCTCAGCGCCTGCTCATCTTCCACGGATTTGCAAAAGCCTCTCTCACACGCCAGCAGAGATGTTACCACCGAGAGAGCCAGCATCGTCATGATGCTTTACAATCAGTTTACGCATTGGCAAGGTACCTCTTACCGCTACGGCGGTCTCAGTAAAAAAGGCATTGACTGCTCAGGACTGGTCTACCTTGTCTATGAGGATCTCTTTGCCATTCAGCTGCCGAGAACAACCAAACAACTGCGGCGCCACGGCAGGCGAGTCTCTTTTGCCCATCTTCTCCCCGGTGACCTTCTCTTTTTCAAAACCGGATGGTTCAGCGACCACGTCGGCATTTATTTGGAAGACGGCAATTTTTTCCATGCTTCGACATCATCCGGAGTGCGGGTTTCAAGTCTTGAGGAGTCCTACTGGCGACAGACATTTGATATGGCAAAACGGGTTGACATATTCTGAGTGCACACCGAGATTTCACCTCCTTCCGACACACTTCAGATGAACAAAACATCTATCTCTATTGACAACACATTATAACGTAGAACTTGATTTTTCATGAAATTTTAGAGGTAAAGTGGTACCCTCCCTTGCCTTACAGAGCTGCAAGCACCCTGGACGCAACATTTTTTCACCGCCGAGAGCCGCTGAGCATGAACACTGTTAAAAATAATCCGATGTTTATCTATCTGATGGTCCTGACCATCAGCTCGACTTTCGGCCTCCAGGCGTGGAGAACACTGTTCGACAATTTCGCCGTCAACGTTGTCGTTCTCGATGGCGGCCATATCGGCGTGCTCCAGTCAATTCGCGAAATACCTGGCTTTCTCTCCCTGCTGGTCATCTATTTCCTCTATATCATCAAGGAACACCGGCTCTCGGCGCTGTCGGTGCTGATACTGGGCGTAGGGGTTGCCGTCACGGGCTTTTTCCCGACGTTCCATGGCCTCATACTGACAACGCTGATAATGAGCTTCGGCTTTCATTACTTCGAAACCACCAACCAGTCCCTGACGCTGCAGTATTTCAACACGCTTCAGGCACCCCTGGTTTTCGGCAGACTGCGAAGCCTGGCGGCAGCGTCGAATATCTTCACGGGCGTCGTTATTTTCTTTCTTGCTCCCTTTCTCACCTACATTCAGCTCTATCTCCTCTTTGGCGGTCTCATCATCGCCGCCGCCTTATGGAGCCTCGGCCGCAATCCGGTTGACAAGAACATCGTCCCCCAGCACAAAAAAATGATTTTCAAGCGCAAATACTGGCTCTTCTATGTTCTTACCTTTCTGGCCGGCGCCAGAAGACAGATATTCATCGCCTTTGCCGTTTTTCTGCTGGTGAAAAAATTCGAATACTCGGTCTCCGAAATCGCCCTGCTCTTTTTGGTCAACAACGGTATAAATTTTTTCCTCAGCCCCTATATCGGTAAATGCATCAATCGTTTCGGCGAAAGGAAAGTGTTGTCTCTTGAATACTTTAGCTTGATTTTTATTTTTGTGTCCTACGCCTTTGTCGAATCCAAGGTTGTGGTGGCCATTCTCTATATCGGTGATCATATATTCTTTAATTTTGCCATTGCCATACGTACCTTTTTTCACAAAATCGCCCAGTCCGAAGACATAGCTCCGAGCATGGCCGTAGGCTTTACCATTAATCACATCGCCGCTGTCTTCCTGCCCGTCCTGGGGGGACTGCTCTGGCTGATAAACTACCGAATACCCTTTATCGCCGGAGCCGTTCTCAGCCTGGCATCGCTGATATTCGTCCAGCTGATCACCGCTGAAATTGATAAAAATCAAAGCGATAAACAACAAAAAGCACTATCTTGAAAGTATGGAAAAAAAATACGGCAACATTATACTCATCGGCATGCCCGGCTCAGGAAAGAGCACCGTCGGAGTTATCCTCGCCAAACAGGCCTCCAAGGGATTCATCGACACCGATGTGCTCATTCAGACACGGGAGGGTGAAACACTGCAGGAGATAGTCGACAATCGCGGTCACATGGTTCTGCGCCACATCGAAGAAGAGGTTCTACTCTCCATCGATTGCCGGCATCACGTCATTTCCACCGGCGGCAGCGCCCCCTACAGCTCCAAGGCCATGAACCATCTCAGCAGAGGTGGTATCGTTGTTTTCCTCCATGCCGACCTGGAGACCTTGCGGCAAAGAATATGCAATTTCGACAGCCGAGGTCTTGCTAAAAGACCCGATCAGAGCTTTGAGGATCTCTTCCGGGAACGGATGGAGCTGTATACCCACTATGCCGACGTGACTGTTGAAAGTAGCGGTCACAGCCAGGAACAGGTCAGTGCTGAGATCATCAGCCGCCTCAACGGAAGGCAACATTTTTGATGCACTGAGAGCAGCATACGGATTGCGAGTGATTTTATGACCAACATGACCTGCGCCCACCAGAGGATGGCAAATGAGATGAAAACCATTGCCGTCATGATAGCAATCTACTGCGAGGGCCACCATACGTCCGCCAGGGGTGAGCTCTGTACCGGCTGTCGGCAGGTCCGTGACTATGCCGAAAAGAGGCTGACCCTTTGCCCCTTCCAGCAGGAAAAGCCCACCTGCGGCAACTGCAGCATCCACTGCTACAAAAAGGATATGCGCGATAAAATCAAGGCGGTTATGCGGTATGCCGGGCCCAGGATGAGTTATCGCCACCCGGTGATGGCGCTGCGCCACCTGCTCGACAGCCGCCGGAGGGTCACTCCCGTGAAAAAACAGGGAAAGAGCTCGCCATGAATATCTTCATCTCCGGTTCCACCTCTATTCTGGCGGCAACGCTCATAGAATATTTTTTCCGTCAAGGGCATGTAGTGTACGTCGAAGACTCATTACCGGACAATCCCCTCGATTCACTGCAGACAGTCAAAAACGTAACAGCAGGCCAGCCGATGGACCTTGTCTTTCTGCTCCATGCCGAAGATATTTTTTCCAGCAAACTCGGCAGGTTCTCGTTGCCAGAAAAAGCCCGGAACATTATCGTCCATACGGAAGCGGTCTGCAGATATTTCGCCTCCTGCTCCGTCAAGCCCCAGGCTATCTTCTGCGCATCATCGGTTCACATCTACCGCCAGCGTCTGGAGGAAAAATCATACGACAACGGCCCCATCGGTACAGGATTCCCGGCAGAGTTTTTCGCCCAGCTCGAAACCGCCATCGCCCCAATTCGACAGAGCGATATCCGCGTACTCGATCTTCGGTTCGGCAGGCTTGTCTCGACGCAGTCGGAGCCAGCCTTCCCCAGTCTGCCCTTTCGTACCAGGGCCATAGCCACACCCTTCAATGAGAAAAAAATCGGCATAAGCTGGGTTAGCTGTGAAGATGCATTACGGGCCATACTCTTTCTTCTGGAAAATGAGCATATCGACGGTGCGATCAACATCACTTCCGGTGATATCCTCTCCAGGGCCGAATTCAATGACATCGTCATCAGTCGCTACAGACTGCGCCGGACCTCTCCCATTAGTACTAAAATCCTCCGCCTGCTGGGTGGCAAAGAGGCGGCGGGGCTGCTGCTCTCCGGATCGCGAGCCGTACCTTTCAAACTCCTGGAGGCCGGATTTTTCTTCGAAGACATTTCTCTGCAGGAATATATTCTGGGAAAAGAATCCTAAGTCCCGGATCACCTATTTGCCGGTCAAAAGCCTCAAGGCTTCTTCATATCGCTGTCGGGTCTTATCGATTATTTCCCGGGGGAGTTTAGGCGGAGGCGGAGCTTTATCCCACTCCAGCGACGAAAGATAATCGCGCAGAAACTGTTTGTCATAACTCGGTTGTCCCTTTCCAGGAGCATACTCATCAAGAGGCCAGAATCTGGAAGAATCAGGGGTCAGCACCTCATCGATGAGTATGAGCCGCCCGTCCAATTCTCCCATCTCGAATTTGGTATCGGCAATGATGATACCCTTCTCCCTGGCATAATCAGCAGCCTTGCTGTAGAGATCGATGCTGGCATCAGCTATTTCTCTGGCTCTCTCGGTGCCGATCAGACCTTCCATCTCATCCACGGAAATATTGACGTCATGGTCGCCGATGGCGGCTTTTGTCGACGGCGTAAAAAGCGGCTGAGCGAACACATCCGACTCCTGCAGTCCTTTGCCCAAATCAAAGCCGCAAACCACCGTATCCTTCTTGTAGGCATTCCAAAACGATCCGGAGATATACCCTCTGACAATGCACTCGACCGGCAGCGGCCTGGTCTTTTTGACGAGCATCGAACGGCCTTCAAGCTGCTCTTTGTATTGATGGCAAACTTGCGGATACTCATCGACATCGGCACTTATGAGATGGTTTTCGGCCACATCGGCCAGGAGGTCGAACCAGAAGAGGGAAAGGGCGGTGAGCACTTTGCCTTTGCCGGGAATGGGATCATCCATGACCACATCATAGGCCGAGATCCTGTCTGTCGCCACCATCAAGAGTTTGTCCTCATGGCCGGCTATGGCATACATGTCCCTGACCTTACCACGGTGGACAAGCTCCAGATCTTGAAAATCAGTGGATAGAAGTGAAATTGTCATTGCTGCTCCTCTTGGTAATATATGATGGAAAAGGTAATCTGTTCACATGTTTTTCGCCTGCGAAGTCAGGGGATCTTTGCAGGTAGCGGCTGCATTTGGCATTGGAGTATTCCACCAGGGTGGCGGTCAACGAACCAATTACTATTTTCGACTGAACACGAACGGGTACTCTGCATTCGTCGGCCGTATACCATATAAGGGTGTCCCCTTTTTTATCATACAGGCCGGAAAAGGTCAAAATCGGGCTGACCTTTAAGGTTTCCACATCGCCCAGCAGGGTGTCCTTCAACAGGGATTTTTCAAGAGTCCGCACAACGACTTCGGCCCGTTTATCGTCGCCGAATGTTGGCACGATCACGGGCGAGCCAACCTGCAGATTCATGACCCGGCTTGCAAAAAAGGCGGAAAATTCGTTGTGGACCTTGCCGTCGAGCCGAAAGGTCCTGGGGCTGTCGCCTTCTTTTTTCTTCAGGATAACATGCTGTTGCTGATTGTAGACAATTTCTTTATGAGCCCGATACCCCCTGCCCTGCTTCTGCCATATTTCGCTATAATAGGGAAGTCGTTCGTCACCGCGCACCTGCGTCACATGGTGATCGCGCACCGGATAAAGTTTATGGATGATACCTCCTGTGGAGGTAATGAGGGTGTCAAGCGTAAAGCACTCCTTGCAGGCCGTCGAGATCTTCTGCTGCATATGCAGCTCCCCTATTTTGATCCCCCCGGTCCAGGAAATGTCATATTTGAATGACTCCCCGCCAGCATAGGCAACCGCGGCGATGTCGTGTCGTATCTTCCCTAAGGGAATCTCCCCGACAGAGGCTGCACCGGCAAAAGAGGCCGTGAGAATAACAAGGGCTCCCACCAGCGCTATTGCTGAAAAAGTCGCTCTGCTCAACACCATGTTCATATTTTTGCTGTGATTAGGGAGAGCCAGGTAGCGAGAAACAAGGCGACGCTGATAAAACCGTTCATGGAGAAAAAAGCGGCGTGAATCCGCGACAGATCAGTTGGTCGGACCAGCCGATGCTGATTATAAAGGGCAGCGGCGGCGAGTAAAAGACCGCCATAATAAAAGATATTCAACTGGGTCTGTATCCCGGTAAGACCAAAAAGGACAAAGGCGACCACATGAAAAGCTCCAGCAAGTCTGAAGGCGTTTTTCCTGCCCAGCCTTGAGGGCAAAGAGTGCAGCTTGGCGTTCTTGTCGAAGTCGGCATCGAGACAGGCATAGATAGTATCGAACCCAGCCACCCAGAAAAGTACCCCCAGAGACAAAGCAAAAGGGTAGTTTTCCAGACTTCCGGAAACGGCAACCCACCCACCCAGGGGTGAGAAGGACAGTGCAACGCCGAGAATGAGATGGCACAAGGAGGTGAAACGCTTGGTCAGCGAGTAGAAGAGTGTGAGGGCCAGTGCCAGGGGTGAAAGCAGAAGCGTTAGAGGATTGAGACGATAGCAGGCGAAGAAAAACAGTACCCCCGCCACTACTACCATGAGCCATGCTTCCCAGAGCTGCACTTCGCCGGCGGGTATGGCGCGATCGGCCGTGCGCGGATTGGCTTTGTCATATTTGCGGTCGACGATGCGGTTGAATCCCATTGCCGCCGTGCGGGCGCCAATCATGGCGACTATTATCCACAAAAAAACAACAGGCCTGGGCACCCCTTCGGCGGCGAGAAACGCACCCATAAGGGCGAAAGGCATGGCGAAAATGGTGAGCTTGAATTTGATCATTTCAAGCAAAACCTGCACTTTCTTATGTAATTTCATCTCCTTCCCATCTTCTTCTGTTGTCGACACGAATACCTATATGATCCGCCAGCCGCCAGCAATAGGTCAGTGCAGCTTCTTCGAGATTTTTCGGCTTGAGATAGTAGGCCGGCATCGGCGGAAAAATGATCCCGCCGGCCTCATCAACGGCAAGCATATTTTTGAGATGACTGCGATTCAGCGGTGTCTCCCTGACGGCCAGCACCAGTTTTTTCCGCTCCTTAAGCATGACATCGGCGGCTCTGTGGATGAGGTTCTGGCTCAGGCCGGCGGCGATGGCCCCTAAGGTTCCCATAGTACAGGGTAGTATGACCATGGCATCATACCCGCTGGACCCCGATGAAGGAGCAGCAGCAAAATCGTCACTTCTGAACCAGGTGGAAAAACCCTGAAGTTCATCTGTACCCAGGCCCAGTTCATGCCTGAGAACCTTTTCTCCTGACGGCGAACAGATTCCGTGCACCGTCACAGCTTTGCCCGCCGCTCTAAGCAGCTCAGTAAAAGACTGGAGAAAAAGCATGCCGCTGGCGCCTGTTACGGCGACAAGAATTTTTTTCTTTTCAGCAGGTAAGATCATTATTTCCGTCCGTGTTCCGGTGCCTCGTCTTCAGGAAAAAGCTTGAGCGGCAGAGACAGCTCACTGGCCTCCCCCCGTGCCACAAGAAAACCGAAAAATTTTTCCAGGGCCAGACATTTCTTTTCACCAAGATCATACTCGAGCGCCTGCAGATAGCTATAACACTTGTCGAGATCGAGCGGAATACGTGGTGCCACTCGCTCACATATAGCGGTCATCTGCTCTCTTCCCTGCTGCCTGCAGGAAATGAGATGCTCCCACACCTCACACACCAGCGCGCCATGCTCACGACAAAACGACTGCCGTACAACACAGACGGAGAAGACGAAGGGAAGGCCTGTACGCTCATGCCACATTTCACCCAGATCATACTGGTAAGCATATTTGCCGGAGGTAACAAGACGCAGGGCGTCGTCGCCTATCGCCAGAACCGCCTGGCAGGAACTGCTCAGCTCACCATTGACGCCGCCTATGATATACTGCGGCTGCAGACCAAAGTGTTCTTCGAGGAGTATTTTCACGAGGCAGACGGAGGTCTCGGACTGGTTGCTGAGCAGCACCAGCTGTTTATCGAGCTGTTCCAGCGGTACATGCGCGAAGAGAAACACCGATCCCACCGGCCCCGTGGAACTGATGGAAAGATCCCGCAGTATCCGATACTCTTCGGGACGGCGACAATATTCATACGAGGAAACAAAGCCCAGATCGATACTCGATGACGCCAGCATGCGATTGAGCACCAGAGGCGGCTCTTCGATCACTTCAAAACGATCATCATCGACGGTATCTTTCCACACTTCGTAGATTGGCGCGGTGTTGATGTAATTCACCATGCCAATGCGTACCTTGTCATTCTTCCTGTGCATATCCTTCAACGCCGGGGCAACGGCGTTCTCCACCTGATGTTTTGAGGGCGCCGGCCACAGACGAGACACTCGAGCACCTCCAGAGCAGTTGCACTGTTATCGACTTCAACATCGACTTCGAGCATCAGCGGTTTTTTGCCCCGCTCCAGACTGCCGTAATCCTGTGTTCTGCCAAGGGCCGCAGCCCCCCCGTAGGTGGCCATAGCCAGTAGCGTCGAGGCAGGCACATCAGGATGAAGGTGCCGGAGAATGCCTATCTCCCGCCACAGATCCCCCCCTTCATTGGATGCTGGTGAATCGGTGCCTATAGCCGGAAGCAATCCGGCGTCAAGCATCTTTTTCAGGGGAGCGTGGCCAACCCGGAGAAAATCATTACTTCCCGGACAGAGACACACCTTGGCCCTCCGTTTTGCCAGCAGGGTAATTTCGGACTCGCTTACATGCACGCAATGTACGCAGAGAGTCCGGTCATCAAGAACTCCGAGACTGTCGAGGTAGAAAATGCTGCCGTCAAACCGGCCACCGCCAAATATGGTCCCGTCCCAGCTGCGGCGCTGGTCAAGGAAATCGCGAAAGGGACCAAGGCCGCTCTGAAGAAACTGTATTTCAGCTATCGATTCGGCGACATGGAGCGAAAAGACATGGCCATTTTCCCGGGCTCTGTTCTTGAGGGCGACAATGAGCTCGGCCGCTGTCGAGTAGGGTGCGTGAGCGCATGCCGGGATGCGAGTCGAGATGCTTTCCAGCAGCCCCAGAGCCTCGTCAGTGCGTACAGTCGTTGGCGCGAGTATTTCGTAGAATCGGTAAATCTCCGGCAGACTCTCTCCACCTGCGCCCACACCGACGGAAGAATTGGAGATATCGCCTATCAGGGCAACCCCGGAGTGGTGTTGCTCAAGCCTGGCTTTTTCGACCCGAGCGGCGGTCGTTGCAGCGTCTTCGGCCCCGGTTCTTCTCTCAATCAGTGTGGCGATCCAGACGGTCATTGGCTCGCCTTCCCCCGGTCGGGGCATATCGTCAAAGGCGGCAAGTTCGAGATGCATGTGGCAATTGATCAGCGGAGGAATAAGCACCCCGGAGAGTTCTACCGTTTTCGCCCGTGGCCATTTTGCAAGGAGCCGGTCTCTTTCCCCCACCTCGACGATGCAGTGGTTGTCGACGACCACCGCACCATCGACAATAGGCTTTGCGGTTATCGGCACAATAAGTGGTGAGGTGTATATGCAATATCTCGACTCAGTCATCATCACAACCCTGTTGAAACAGGGGCAGAGATATATTTGACAGCGGGCAGGCGGACATTTACGAGTTCGCCGGTGAATAGTCCATGAGTCGCTGCTCGGGAGCGTAACCAGCTCCTTCGACGAGACGCCTGATTTCCCTCTCAGAAAGCCTGAAACTGACCCCGGCTGCGGCGACCACGTTTTCCTCGATCATGGTACTGCCGAAGTCATTGGCACCGAAAAACAACGAGAGCTGTGCCACTTTGGGTCCCTGAGTCACCCAGGATGCCTGGATATTATCGAAGTTGTCGAGGTAGAGGCGCGACAGGGCCAGTGTCCTCAAATACTCATGGCCGCCGGTCTTTCCGGAAAAGCCGTGAGCCAGTGCGGTATTGTCTGGTTGAAAAGGCCAGGGAATGAAGGCGGTAAAGCCCCCGGTGCGGTCCTGCAGCTGGCGCAGCCTACGCAGATGCTCAAGCCTCTCCTCTAGAGTCTCGACATGACCGAACATCATGGTGGCAGTCGTTCGCAGGCCTCTTCGGTGCGCTTTCTCCATAACCTCGAGCCATTGGTCGGAACTGCATTTGTTCGGCGACGTCTGGTTGCGCACCCTGTCAGAGAGTATCTCTGCACCGCCTCCGGGTATAGAATCAAGACCGGCCTCAATCAGTCTGTCGAGAACCTCCTGCACGGAAATATTGGAAACGGAGGCAAAATGATAGATTTCGGGAGGGGAAAAACCGTGGAGGTGGATACCTTTGCTTTTGATAAAGCGAACCATCTCTTCGTAGAATTCAATAGTAAGATCCGGGTGTAGGCCCCCCTGCAGGAGAATCTGTGTCCCCCCAAGCTTCTGGGTTTCCTCAATTTTCTCTCCCAGTTCTTCAAAGCTCAGAACTTTGCCTCCAGACTCGGGCGGCGTTTTGTAAAAAGCGCAGAAACTGCAGGCGGAAATGCAGATATCCGTGTAGTTGATGTTTCTGTCGATAACGTAGGTTACTTTTCTCTCAGGATGCTTCCTGCGGCGGACGGCATCAGCCCAATGGCCAAGCTGGTGCAGATCGGCTTCGGCTGCCAGACGGAGAAAATCTTCATCCTCGATTCGCAGACCGCTGAGTATTTTAGCGTTGAGATCTTTCACAACATTTCCTTGGGTTGTGCGGGTGAGCCTGAGTATTGCACGAGTTGCGCAGTCCCGTTTTCATGAAAAATTCGGATTAAGGCGTGCTGATGATATTGTAGAGAGTGTCGCGCTCAATCGGTTTTCTGCCTGCCTCCCGGATAAGCCGTACAAGGGTGGCCGAGCCAATGTTACGGCCTGATTCAGCCCCGGCCATATGGGTGATGATCTCCTCTTTTACGGTACCGTCCATGTCATCGGCGCCAAAGGAAAGTGCTATCTGCGCCATTTTCGGTCCAATCATGACCCAATATGCCTTGATATGCGGGAAATTATCGAGCATCAACCTGGCGACAGCGATGTTTTTCAGATCATCGATGCCGCTGGTCTGGGCAAGGTCTGCCATCTCGGTGTTTTTGGGATGAAAGGCCAAGGGGATAAAAGCCAGAAAACCGCCGGTCTCATCCTGGGCCTTGCGCAATGCATCAAGGTGCAACAGGCGTTCTTCCAGGGTTTCAATATGGCCGTAGAGCATGGTAGCATTGCTATGCAGACCATGCCGATGGGCACTCTTGGAAATTTCCAGCCAGTCGGAACCGGCAAGCTTCTTCTCACAGGTCAGCCTGCGAATGCGCGGGCTGAAAACTTCGGCGCCGCCACCGGGGATGGAGCCGAGACCAGCGTTTTTAAGAATTTCAAGGGTTTCGTCCACCGGTTTGCCGGCAATCTCGGCCAAGTGTGCTATTTCGACACAGGTAAAGGCCTGAATATGGACACCGGGACGGATCTCCTTTATAGCCTCGAGGATCTGCAGGTAATAGTCAAATGGCAGTTCAGGATGGATGCCGCCGACCATGTGGATCTCGGTGATCGGCTCCTCAAGCCGCTCTCGGACCTTCGCCTTGACCTCATCGACGCTCATTTCATAGGCGAGATCCGATTCTTTCTCCTTACCGAAGGCGCAGAACTTGCAAAGATTTGTGCAGATATTGGAGTAATTGAGATGCTGGTTATAGATAAAGTAGGTGTTGTCGCCATTCTTGCGGTTTCTGACGATATTGGCAAGGGCGCCGAGGGCAAGTATGTCACGGCACTGGTAAAGCTGCAGGCCGTCTTCCAAGGAAAGTCTTTCTTCTCCTGCAACCTTGTCATAAATTGCCGAAAGTCCCGCCTCTTCAATCATTTTTTCCATAGCCACAAAAAAAGCCGGGTGATCACCCGGCTTCCCCATTTTGGTTATTTTTTTCCGACAAAATCAGTCTATAAAAAACTTCAGCTTCTCTCGCCGGCTTGAATGTCGGAGCCTGTTCAAGGCCTTCTTCTCGATTTGTCGAATCCGCTCTCGGGAGACGTTGAACCTCTTGCCGATTTCCTCAAGAGTATATTCGGCCTTTTCACCGATACCGAAGCGCAGACGAATAATCTTCTCTTCTCTTTCGCTCAGGGTTGAAAGGATTTCCGTCACCCTGCCGGCAAGTTCACGAGTCTGTACCGCTTCATAGGGTGACTGCGATTCCTGGTTCTCGAGAAAATCGCCCAGAGTCGAATCGTCGTCGCCCACCGGGGTTTCCAAAGAAATCGGTTCCCGAGATGCCTCAAGGATGGAAAGAATCTTATCCATGGGCAGGTTGGTCGCCTTGGATATTTCCAGAGGCGTCGGTTCACGGCCGAGCTCCTTGAAGAGCGCATAAAAAGCCTTGAAGAACTGGCTTCTCAGTTCAAGAAAATGCACCGGCAGCCGAATGGTCCGGGTCTTGTCAAGTATCGCCCGGGTGATGGCCTGTCTGATCCACCAGCTGGCATAGGTCGAAAATTTATTCCCCTTGGTATAGTCAAAGCGGAAGACGGCCCGCATCAGGCCGAGATTGCCTTCCTGGATCAGATCAGCCAGGGTAAGCCCCTGGTGCATGTACCTTTTGGCAATGGACACAACCAGGCGAAGATTGGCCCTGATCATTGTATCCTTGGCGACCTCGATGGAGCGGCTGTAGGCCTCGAGTTTGGTCTGCAGTTCGAACAGTTCACGCTTTTCTGGATATTTTTTGGAAGCGCTGACGACATTATAGCGCATAAAATTGAGCTGCTGCTTTTTCGGCTTGAGCGTCGGATCCCGTTTTTCCCAAAGATCTATCCTCTCGCGCAGCAGACTGATCTCGCGTGTATCGGAACCGTCTTCACGTATGGCGATGATAATTGCTTCGAACCCCTGACGAATGGTCTTACTGTACTTTGCCTCCTCTTCAGGGGTGAGCAGGTCGAATTGCCCCATTTCACGAAGATAGGTGGTGGTCGTCTCTTCTGCTTCATGCGCCTCGGATTCACTCACCAGATTGCCTTCGTTATCCTGATCTTCAGATCCCTTGTTTTTTTTCTTTTTCTTCCAGATTTCTCCGGATAAAGTTCTCTTTTCCCCGGATTCCTCCTCCGTCACTATTTCAATATTATTATCGCCAAGAAAGTTAAAGATCTTCTCTATTGCTCCAGGATCTTTTATATCGTCGGGGAGTAAATCGTTCAACTCATCAAAACTGATACATCCTTCAGACTTTCCTGTTTTTAATAGATTTTCTTTAAGTTCGGACAGCACCAGTGAACCACCTTGCAGAATTAATGATTACAGAAGAAAGGGTTCCGTCGGACGGCCCCCCTGTTTCACCTTGGAATTGAGGTGTAATTTTATAGTAACACAAAGAAATTGCATTATTTGGATTGCGCTTGATCTTCAGTGAGCCATTGAATGGTCACAAACTCTTTATAGTACCCTTTTTCCACGCTTACGGCAAACAAATATATTGCCTCCATCGATCAACCCTGTTGTATCAGCCCTGTTTTGCTCCGATACAGTTTCTGTCTGCGCCTGCCGGGACACCTGCTTTTATTGGGGTCATTCTTCCGTTATTAGTTACGATAGTATAATGATTTTGACCTCAGAAACAAGTATAGCATATTTTTTTAGTGATTGCCGGTTGAGCGAATCATATTTATCATCTGTGCTGTCAACGAGATGCTTTCTCTCTCTCATTCAATAAGGAAACATACAGCATGGACGAATCTGTAAGGTACAGCCGCTCAAGCGGTATCCTGGCGCACATCACCTCGCTGCCTTCCCCCTTCGGCATAGGCGATATGGGCAGTGGTGCGACGGAGTTTCTGCAGTTTTTGGCCCGGTCCGGGCAGTCTATTTTACAAATCCTCCCTCTGGGTCCGACCCACCCTTCCTTTTCCAATTCCCCTTATATGACAGCTTCAGCCTTCGCCGGCAATCCGCTAATCATCTCTCCGGAGCTTCTGCAGGAGGAAGGTCTGCTGTCGGCAGACGAACTCAAAGAGATACTCAAAGACGTACCCGACCTTTCTGTCTACACCGTCGACTTCGATGCCGTAGCACATCTAAAGACAGCACTGCTCAACCATGCCTTTTCTCGCTTCACCCCGGAACAGGATCCGCTTTTTCAACAGTTCGTCGAAGAATCGCCCTGGTTGCCGGACTACTGCCTGTTCATGGCTTTGAAGAGCCGGTTCCAGGACACAGCCTGGTACCAGTGGCCACAGGCCCTGGCAAAACGCGACCGTGAGGCACTTCTCCAGGCAGCAACTCAGATGCAAAGGCAAATCTCCTTCTATCAGTTCGAACAGTTTATTTTCTTCAGGCAATGGCAGCATGTTCGCCGCCAAGCAAATGAGCTCAATATCGAGCTCTTCGGCGATATACCCATCTACGTAAGCCTCGACAGTGCCGACGTCTGGGCCAACCAGAATATTTTCCAACTCGATGAGACAACGCTCCTGCCTACGCATGTAGCCGGAGTCCCCCCTGATTACTTCAGCGACACCGGGCAGAAATGGGGCAACCCTCTCTACCGCTGGAACTCGAAAGACAGTGATATTGAGGAGGCTCTCCTTCACTGGTGGTGCGCTCGTTTCGCCGCTGTCTTTCGGCAGGTGGACATTGCCAGGATCGATCACTTTCGGGGATTCCAGGCCTACTGGTCGGTTCCCGCCGATGACGAAACCGCCCTCAATGGTGAATGGCGGCAAGGTCCCGGTGCGGACTTTTTCAAAACCGTGTTCGATCGCCTGGGCCCGCTTAAGATCGTCGCCGAAGACCTGGGCGAGATAACCGAAGATGTAATCGCTCTACGCCAGGATCTCGGTTTTCCAGGCATGAAAATACTGCAGTTCGCTTTTGACGGCGACTGTACCAACGGCTTTCTGCCCTTCAACTTCGAATCTTCAAATTTCTTCGTCTACACCGGTACTCATGATAACAACACCACTGTCGGCTGGTATCTCAGTGACAGGATCGACGATGGCATCCGTCGTCAGATACAAACCATAGTCAACCGGGAAGGCGACGAGGTACACGGCATCCACCGGGATCTCATTCACCAGGCCATGTCCTCCACTGCCGTAGTCAGTATCTATCCGCTGCAGGACGTGCTTGGCTTCGGCGGAGATTGTCGCATGAACATGCCTGGAACCGACAAGGGCAACTGGAACTGGCGATGCAGCAATGAATTCCTCACAGATGATGTAGCCTGGTGGTTGCATGACTTGACCCGTACCTTCAACCGCGAACCGAGGCAGGCCGAAATTCCCCCCTCAACGACAGAAGGAGATACAGAAATTCTTTCAGAAACAGAGGAAACAAAATCTTGACAAGGTCATACTCTTCAAGTAAAAAGACCACACTTCACCAAGGCCCCATCGTCTAGCGGTCAGGACGTCGGCCTCTCACGCCGAAAACAGGGGTTCGATTCCCCTTGGGGTCACCAAGTTTACTCGTGTTAGGGGGAGACAACTCCCCTTGACACTTAGTATTCTCTCTCCGCCTTCTCCTTTTTGGATTTACCACAATCTCATCAAACATTGCAGGAACAGCTGATTTGACAATTTTGGGATCAGCGTGGCGTATTTCATCCGTCAAGGTGGTAATGGCGAGCAAAATCTCTTTTCCGGGTACATTTACTATATCCTGAGCATCTGTTAGCTGTTCCAGTGTCTCTCCAACAAGTTTCCTATGCTCGTTCATAGGAGTGACTTTTTTCGCTAACATATCCTTACCAAGGAAACCGCTTTGATATAAATCGAGCAATTTATCTATACCGCTCTCGATATTTCCCAACCGAGCTGAAACCTGCTCTATCTCTGGATTACCTTGTCCCATCTTTTCTGTGTTTCTTTCATTAACTCAGTCACACTGTCGGAAGTCAATATCTGCTGTTGCAGATAACTGAAACTGGCATCTTCAACAATTTTAATAGAAATCCCGTTGTTGGTACAACCACTACCAGTTTTAGTTTGAGCATTGCAGCGGTAACTCGTCCTATCACCAATATAAGTTTATCCCCAATCCCCACATTTCAACAAACCATACAAAACGCAGGTCCGCTTTTTGTTACAGCGATTTGCATGTTTGCCCTTTTCCTTCAGCTCACTAATAACCTGCCCTACTTCTTCAGATATCAGTGCAGGATGAGAATTTTGATAAATGATCCAATCAGACTCATCTATATATTTTTTGGCCCCATATGAAACTAGGAAGTTCGATGCATTATCTAAAACTGAATCTGTATCTAAGTATGCGAGTGTTGTTTCAAGGTCAGCCCAATTCTTTTCGAACGAGGAATAATCTTGAAAAGTCTCATGTAGTTCACTGTCTAACCTGGGTTTGGGTTTTGTGAAAATGCGATTTCGCGTAAACACAGTCCAGCATCGAGCTTGCGGGGATTTGTTAATTTGGCGTGTGTCTACACTTTTTCGGTAGTTTCTAGCAAATCAATCATCTGTTTTGGTTGCTTTATATATAGTGTTTTTAGTATCTTGATTGCTTCTNCCGAGAGCTCGTTTCTCATGGGCACACGGTAATTTAAATGAAAAAATACTGTGATTTGTACTTGCTCTAACTCTTGCTGGATGTGGTGCCAGGATATACCACGTTTCTTCTCAGCAATGCGTTGAATAAGCAGAGCAAGTACACAGATTTTCACATGCGCCTCAATGCGTCTTGAGGCCCAGTGATACATCGGTGTCATCTTTACCCGGGTACGCTTGAGAGAACAGAAACATCGTTCAATCGTTATCAACCCTTTATAGCCACGGGCCGCGTCTTCCAGATTGATCGTATCATCATTGGTCTCAATCACCCACTTGCCATAATATTTCGAAGCCTCTTTTTTATCGCTGTCCGGTCGATCCTGGCGAGTTTTGCTTTGGTACAGAAAACACAAAATTACTTGATAGGACGGTTGAAAACAGATAGGTTGCCTGGTGTTGACGGCAAGCGGAAACAAATTAGCGAAAAAGTTAGACTCGCCTTAAAAAGCGGTTACCTATCACCTTTGAACCCGAAGTGGTTGCAAAAATTGCCCAGCTGCGGGTCAGGATTTTTGAAATGGGAATTTCATATAAAGCCAGAACATATGAAGAGAGAAAAAAAATCGGCATAAAAGACGGTCTGCGAGCCCTGTATAGCATCTTTAAATACAACGCCCATAAGGTACCGTTGCCGAATCAGTTTCTCATCTATCTATTTATCGGCGGAATCTCCGCATTGGCAAATATTTCATTTTTCATGTTGCTGTTTAGCTCAGGGGCGACAGTCGGTTTTGCTGCACCGGCGGCTTTTTTAACGGCGGCCGTCGTGAACTATCTTCTCTGTGTGGTAATTCTCTTCAGATATAAGGCGAGATGGAGTTCCACAATTGAGATTTTAACCTATTGCGGCGTGGTCGGGGTGGTTGCGGTTATCGATTATCTGTTGACGATTGTTTTTATCGGCAAAGATTTCGCACCACTATTCGCCAAAAGTGCCGCGACGACAATTGTTTTTGTTCTTAACTTTGTCGGGAGCAGGTTCATTGTCTTTCCTGAACGAAAAAGTGGTCCCTGGAGTCCTCAGGTCAAATGATGGGGTATCTCCAATGATTGGTTCTCCACGAACGGTACGGTTGCAGACAGTTTTGATTTTCTTGCTCTATCTGATTGTTTCTGTTTTTTTGCAGGTTTTAAATGGAGCATATGGCAATGAATTTGGCGGGCACCCGGATGAAGCTGGCCATTATGTCACCGGGCTGATGGTCCACGATTTTCTGCTGTCCGGGGAATATACCGCACCGTTTGAATTTGCGGAACAGTTTTACCTGCATTATCCCAAAGTGGCATTCGGACACTGGCCACCGTTTTTTTACATCATTCAAGCATTCTGGATGATTCTCTTTACTTCCTCCCGAACTGCACTGTTGCTGCTTGTGGCAACTATCAGTGCCTTGTTGTCGGTTGCTCTGTATTCCCAGATTAAAAAAGTCTTTTCCACTGAGCTGGCGGTTCCACTCGGACTGGTATTGCTGGTTATTCCTTTCATACAGCGATATTCGAGTATGTTGATGGCTGAGATTCTGCTCGCGTTACTCTGCTTTCTCGCGGCTTGTGCGTGGAGCGACTATCTGCAAACCGAGAGAACTAAAGCATCAGTCTGGTTTGGAGTTTTTTCCGCATTGGCAATATTGACAAAAGGGAATGGCTTCTTGCTTTGTCTGTTACCGGTTATGTCAGTATTTCTGAGCGGCCGGTTTGATCTGCTACGGCGCCTTTCATTCTGGTATCCTCTGCCGATTGTTTTTGTAAGCTGCGCCCCGTTTACCTGGCTGACCCTCGGTATGGTGAAAAATGGCTGGAGCCAACAGGCCATCACTTTTGACTATTTTGTCTCAGCTGTTCCTTACTACCTGCTGGAATTGCCAATGGTGCTCAGCCCATATATCGGGTTGTTTGCCCTGATCGGATTGGTAGCCAAACTGCGGAGAGACCATTCCAAGACCTCTGACCGATTGTGGGCCGTGCATGGCGCACTGATTTTTAGTGTCATTCTGTTTCACTGCTTTGTCCCTTCTGGTCTGGCTGCTCGGCATCTTATTACGGCAGTCCCTTCGCTGCTGCTGTTTTTTGTTGCCGGAATCAAGATGGTTTGTGATCAGTGTTCACCCAGAAAACAGTTTACATCGCAATCGATACTTTTGTTGCTGGTCTTGCTTCCACTGGCCTACCTGATTTTACAGCCTTCTTTCGTCAAGGCTTGGTCGGGATACAAGCCTCTGGTTGACGAACTGAGACTGATGTCTGAACGGCCTCACCCGGTTTTTTTGATTGCCTCAGACCCCATGGGGGACGGGATGTTCATTTCGGCGGTTGCGCAAAAAGATCCTCGCCCGGGCTGCTACGCGCTTCGCTCCAGCAAATTATTGTCGAGCAGTAAGTGGGATGGTTCGGAGTATAGATTACGTTTTACCGATACGGCTGCTGTTCAATCCTATTTACAGCAGATCCCGGTCGCATTTCTGATTATCGACAAGTCGGTTCCTAAAAAACATGTCAGGGAAGAACAGGCTCAGCTTTTGAAACTGGTGAATACCTACCCTGATGTTTACCGATTAATAGGAACCTATCCGATGGTTCGCAAAGACGTGCGTTTTGAGCAGGCACTGTGGCTTTATCAGGTGTATGGTGTTGAAACTTCGCAGCCGGTATCGATCGAAATAGACATGCGGCATATGCTTGATCGTACCCTATCTAATTGATTGAGACGGCGATGCTATTGACGAAACAGGACACGGGCACTTTCTTGCCCCTCGAAAAAAAACATCTGCTACTGATATTGGTTCTGCTGGCCATTGCGGTTCGGGTCTGCGCGCTGTTTGTATTTCAGGCCTATTCCATCAAAAGTGATTGGGCTTTTGGTTATGAAACCGGCCAGATTGCCGAATCGTTGGCCCTTGGTCAGGGATACAGCGGACCTTTTCTAAAGACGACTGAACCGACAGCGTGGCTGATGCCGGGTTACCCTTGGATAGTGTCGATTGTCTTCAAGGTTTTGGGCGATTTCTCACAGGGTGCTGTTTTTGCTGTACTGGGGTTGAACATTCTGTTTTCTTCTTTAACGATTGTTCCTCTTTATTCTCTTGGGGACAAGATATTCGGAAAGTTTACCGCCGTTCTCGTAGGTACGCTCTTTGTTATTTATCCGCCATCAATCTGGCATGCAATTAACACGATTTGGGATACAACCCTATTTACCTTCTTGGCTGTTCATTTGCTGCTGTTGGTGACCCAAATAAGACCTGATCTGACTGCGGTTAAGGCTGGAATACTCGGTCTGGTTATGGGTGCTGTTGCTCTGGTTAATGCCGTTGTGTTGGCTTTTTACCCCTTTGTGGTGTTGTGGCTTCTCTGCGGTGAACGAACGAGTTTTGCAGTCAGGTTCAGAAGTTGCTGCGTATTGACTCTAGTCGTAGCCTTTGTCCTTTCCCCCTGGGTGGTTCGTAATTATGAGGTTTTTGACCAACCGATGCTTCGGTCAAATTTCGGCGTTGAGCTGTGGTTGGGCAACAATGAGAAAACCTATGAGGATCAGCTTGCGCACCGATCTATTTCTCCTATTGGCCGGCATCCTTCGATCAACAGAAGTGAATTTGTAGAATTTGTAGAGCTTGGCGAAGTGGGCTACGCATCTGTAAAGTATTCTCAGGCAACTGATTTTATCTGGGAAAATGTAGACAAGTTCTTCTTTCTGAGCAAATTGCGTTTTTCACAGTTTTGGTTAGGCGATTATAACAAACCGAATGATTGGACCGGAAACTTGAATAATGTCTCTACCCGTTTGGGGTTAATAACTGTGGTGAAGGAGTTATGCCATACCTTGCCGCTGCCATTTTTTTTCATCGGGGTGTTTGCTTCGATTAAAAAGCGTCAGACTTTTTTGCTGATTGCTTATCTATTTTTTATTCCACTTGTATATTATGTGACACATGTCTCCGAGCGTTACCGTTTTCCTGTCGAGCCAGTAATTCTTCTCTTTGCTTGTTACGGCGGGAAGGTTCTGGCCTCCTTTTTTAGCCAGATTCTAAGGAATCGGGTGGATGAACCAGAGTTGATTGGAGTAGAGAATGAAAAACAACAGTGGCCGCAGACGAATTCTCGTTACCGGTGGCGCAGGTTTTCTTGGTTCACACCTTTGTGAGCGGTTGCTTGCCGATGGGCACGATGTTCTGTGTGCTTTCGGTAGGCCTGCCTGAACTGCTAGGGTTATCCTGCTACAAGCGGCAACGTTTGTACTCGTGATGGTGTGAGTACCGATGAACAGATAAGTGTTTTAATTACAGCGTAATATTAGCCAATTACGCTGTAATTATATAACATTTTAGGAGTATGTTTCTGTTGCACAATAATACTTCCAAACTTCTTCAACAATTTGTAGAACACACTTTGCACAACACTTATATTGTTGTAATTACGTGACAAAACCTCAATAACAAGCAAGGCATGACAAAAGCTGTCAGATTGTAATTACATTGTCCGGTAACCGATTACACTCACTCGCGCTTTAATGGTCGATGAACTATCAATCGACAAAACCCTACACATTACGTTTCAGCTTAGTGCCCTTCCCTTTCACTTGGTCAAAATAAAAAGTATAATGCTTCTCACCTGGACGAATGATGATAAAACATCTTAAGTAAATCAGGAGTTTCCTTGGGGTCACCAGAAAATTCAAGGACCTGCAGCAGAGTTGCTGTAGGTCCTTTTTTTGTGCTGCCACTCTTTTCATATATCTGCATAAAGGGATGAAACCTGCAACGGACGCCATGCAGCTTTTGAACATTCCGGCAAGTGGCGAACACCCGTATTCAGATCCTCGATGTTGTTCTCTCCGTATTACAAAACGCCGCCACCATCGCTGGAAGCAGGACCAACCACCTGTTGTGCAAAGCAATCACC
>JGI12210J13797_10264178_pt1 | contig 28998 bp, 20 predicted proteins | sample ElkSlonscriptome_3_FD_13797 | JGI IMG/M metagenome (IMG submission 13797) | reverse complement strand
ATTAATAGTCCCTTTGCTTTTGGCATTCTCAGCCAAAGGTGAGCACATTATAGGAGGAGAAATGTACTATGTGTGCAACGCCAATGGCACGTACACTTTTACCATGAAACTCTATCGCGACTGCAATAGCTCCGGAGCACCGTTCGATAATCCGGCTAGTTTTGCGATTTTCGATGACGCCAATCAATTGGTAGAACAGCTCACTTCGACGGTACAATCAATTGAGGAAATCGATCCTGATCTTGATTCGCCATGTTTAGATTTCCCACCAAATATATGCGTCGAAGAGGGAACCTACCAATTTACCGTTACTCTCGACACGGATGTATCCTCGTATCAAGTTGTTTATCAGCGTTGCTGCCGTAATCAAACCATTCAAAACTTGGAAAATCCCGGTGCTCAAGGTCTGACTATAGTAGCTGAGGTGCCTCAAACAAATGTAGCTGATTGCAATTCGAGTCCTTCCTTCAATAATTTTCCTCCTCCTGTACTTTGCTCTTTTGAGCAATTGGTATTCGATCATAGTGCGACCGACCCCGATGGTGATGAATTGGTATACTCACTTTGCTCCCCGTATATCGGCGGAACTCAGGCTGTACCTGCTCCCGTTCCCCCAAGCAATCCGCCTTACGATGTTGTTGTTTGGAACGGTGCATATTCAGCAATCGATCCATTAGACGCCGATCCAATGCTCTCAATAGATCCCGTAACAGGATTACTCACAGGAGAACCTACTGTTCAAGGCCAATTCGTGGTTGGCGTATGCGTGGAGGAGTACAGAGATGGAGTTTTAATCGGGACGAATAAGCGCGATTTTCAATTTAATGTTGCGCAGTGTGATCCCGTTTCAGAAGCGCTTATACAAGAAATCACTGAGGAAGAACTTTGCGATGACCTGAGCTTTAACTTCACCAATCTCGGGAATCCGGCAAACGAATATGTTTGGGATTACGGTGATCCGACGACCGAGGATGATGAAAGTATTGGTTACAATGGTTTTTACACGTTCCCCGATACCGGTACGTATGTCATTACCCTGATTTCAAACCCGGGTGTATTTTGTTCTGATACTGCTGAAATCATTCTACCGGTCTACAACGAAACCACTATCGAGATTGAGTCTTTTTCTTTTGAGTGCATCGAAGGCGAGCCTGTTTATTCGTTTAGCGCCGGAGGCAGCTTTGATCAAGTTGAATCTATTGTCGATTGGGATTTTGGGCCGGGCTCGACTCCTCAGGCGCTTCAAGGGGTGGAGGTATCAGGCGTATCGTTCGACTCTCCGGGGATCAAGATCATTGAGGTTTTTGCAACGAACAATATTTGCGAAGCACAAAATTCCATAGAGTTTGAAGTAGCCGAGCCTCCCACTGCCGTGATTACTCCTCAAGAAGAATTTTGTCAAGGCCTCACCGGTGGTTTTACTCAAACCAGTGAAAATGCAACCCAGTTTTTGTGGGATTTTGGAGATCCCACCACAGACGGTGATTTCGCTGAGAGTCCTGCCGCTACCTACACGTTCCCTAATCCAGGCATTTACACTGTTTCCCTGACCGTTTCAAGTACGGAAAATTGCCCTATTACGGTAACGGAAGATTTTGATCTTCAAACTTTACTTGCACCGGAAATCCCTGAACAAGATGTTTTTTGTTTTGACAATCACAGCATTAATTTTGTAGCTGGTGGAAGTTATTCGAGTAGCGCAGTTTTCACTTGGTCCTTTCCGGAAGGAACTCCTTCGACTTCATCGCAAGAATCTCCAACAGGAATTACCTTTCCCGAACCAGGAGAGCAAGAGGTGTCACTTACCGTAGCAGAAAATGGTTGTGAGCGCTCTGTTCAATCTACCATCGACTTGCACCCCAACCCAATTGCTTTATTCGATGCTTTTCCCACCGATGGCTGTGTGCCTTTAACGGTTTCATTTTTGAACGAATCGATAACCCAAAGTTCTTCCAGAGCCTTTGATTGGTTTTTTGGTGACGGGAACTCGACCAATAGCGTGAGTCCATCACATGAATACACCACGGCGGGAACGTATTCTGTCACGCTTCGATTGGAGAATTTGAACGGCTGTCTCGGTACCGATGAAATCACAAGAACTGACTTAGTTACCGTCACCCCGTCTCCGTCGGCATCCTTCGATATAGAACCAACGACCGTTTCCGTTTTGAACCCGCAACTTGAGGTCATTGATTTGAGCGAGGGGAATATTTCTTGCACCTATTATTTTGACGATCAAATTTTCGAATCCTGCAATTTCGATCATACCTTGGAAAATATTGAGCCGCAGACCATACGTTTGGTCGTACAAAATGAATTTGGCTGTTCGGATTCGGAAGAGGCGGAGATCTTTTTGACAGATCACTTGATCTATATCCCAAATGCTTTCACGCCTGACGGTGATGGGATTAACGATTTCTTCCGACCCGAAATGTTGGGGGTGATAGATTTTAAAATGTGGATTTTTGATCGTTGGGGAACCGCGATTTTCTTCACTGAAGATCCAAAAGGCTGGAATGGTCAAGGAGTAAAAGAAGACTATTACCTTCAAAATCAATCATACAGCTACAAAGTGGTCATAACTGACTACGGGAAAACAAATTTCGAATATCTCGGTTCTGTACGTCTGATACGTTGACAAAATGATGAAGAAATTCTTAATTACCGCATTCGCGATTTTCGCCATAGCGATGGTTGCTTATCTTATCGCCGATGATTCATTGCCTGAAGGCAAGGCAGGTCCGGATGCCGAGGCTCTTGCCGAGCAAATGCTAAACGCGATAAATAGCGATGCGTGGGAAAAAATACCAATCATTTCTTGGAGTTTTCGCGAAGACCATCACTACGTTTGGGATAAGGTAAATCACATCTCCTCGGTGAAGTGGGAGGACTACGAGGCGGTAATTGATTTGAATAAGGTTCAAGGACGCGTTACCAAATCCGGGGAGGAATTAGCAGGTGCTGAGCTTGATGAAGCTGTGCAAACTGCTTGGGCTTATTGGTGCAATGATAGTTTCTGGCTCAATGCACCGGCCAAAGCGAAGGATTCCGGAACGATCAGAAAAATCGTTACAGCTGAAGATGGTAGTGAGCAATTATTGATTCAATACGAATCGGGTGGGGTGACGCCCGGCGATGCCTACCTGTGGATATTAGACGAGAATTACCTGCCGACTTCTTATAGAATGTGGGTTTCGATTATTCCCATCGGCGGTATAGAAGCCACTTGGGGAAATTGGGTGGAGAAAGGAGGTGCAATGATTTCTACAAGCCATAAAATGGGGCCGCTGGAGATTTCGATCGGAAACCTTGAAGTGGGAAATACTCCCGAAGATTTTGGTTTGGCTAAGGATTACTTCACCTCACTTTCGGAGAAGTAAGTCGCATGTCGATGTGATCGATCCCGTCCCAAGGATACACGTCGCTGATTTGTTCAAAGCCAAGATTCGCATAAAACTTCTTCAAGTAGAGCTGCGCTGCAATCTTGATCGTCTCGCTTTTTGTTTCCTTTTGACAATAGTCAATGGAAGCCTCCATTAGTTCTTGGCCGAATTTAAATTGACGGAACGCCTTTTTAACCACCACTCGGCCAATGCTCCACTCCGAATAGATCGTCCCGGCAGGCGCGATTCGAGCGGTCGCGATTAGTTCGCCTTCCTCCGTACTTCCAATGACGTGGATACATTTCGGATCCATTCCATCGATTTCAGAATAAGGACAGTTTTGTTCGACTACGAAAATGTCCAGCCGAATGCGGAGTAAGTCGTGCAGCTCGAGGAGAGTGAGTTCATTAAAATGCTTTATTTCCCACTTTACTTGTGGTTTTTTATCCAGGCTCATTCTCCGTATTTTCGGCTAAAGGTTCAAAAAAATGTGTGGTCGTTACGTTGTGGTTTCAAAGATAAGTGAGATTGAAGAAAGATTCGGGGTAGCAGCCGTTGGTTCATTTCTGCCTTCTTACAATTTGGGGCCCGGCAGTTTGGGTCCTGTGATTACAGACAATCAACCAAAGTCCCTTCAGTTTTTTCAATTTGGTTTTACGCCATTCTGGGCGAAGAAGAAAATGTACTTCTTCAACGCGCGAGCCGAGGGTGATCAGAATAAAGAGAACGACCCCAATTATCGAGGTGCAAAAGGAATTATCTCAAAACCCGCTTTTCGGAAGTCGATTCGTAGCAAAAGATGCTTGGTCATTGCAGATTGTTTCGTTGAGGGTACCACCAAAGAAAAGCTGGACAGGCCATACTTGGTTCATCTGGAAAAAGACCGCAGGCCATTTGCTTTCGCAGGAATTTGGGATGAATGGGTAGACCAAAAAACGGGGGAGATTGTCAAATCTTTTGCCATCATCACCACGACTCCCACACCGCTTTTGCAGATGCTTCCTCACCATCGGTCTCCGGTTATTCTTTCCCGAAAAGATGAAGCAAAATGGATCAATCCTGACGCTCATTTGGCCGACATCACCAAGTTGCTGGAGCCGTATCAAGGGTACATGAATGCTTACCCCATCGGCACTGATATCAAAAATCCGCGAAATAACAATCGAGAATTGATTCAACCCGCAGGGCCAAGTGTAGCCGCCGAAAGTAAATTGATCGTAGAACAAAATCTCGTGCTCGAAGGAATGGGGTTCTCACGGGCCCGTGGTCGTAAACGTTGATTAAAAAAGAGTTCCTTGTTCGGCTTCTTGAACGAATACTTCTACCCATTTCATCGCGGGTAGATACACTACAAAACCTTTACCCACTTGGCTTTCGGCGCTATTGATGGCGCTCAGGTAACCTCTGACTTGAGATAGGTGCGCATCTTTCTCTTCGCCTGTCTTAAAATCGACTACGGTAAAAGTGGATTCTTCTTTGAATACCATGTCAGGGCGTAAAACGTGGCCATCCTTTGCTAAAGTTCTTTCTGCAAGGGACTTACTTGTTTCCATCAGCGATAGATATTTCTCATCTGAAAAGAGTTTTTCAACCCATTCGGTCAGCTCTCCCGACTGGTCGAGAGCTACGCGACCATTTTTATTCCAAGTTTCGAGTTGGCTGATAGCTTCTGCCAATGTTTGACTTTTGGCTACGAGTTCATGGAAGAGAATCCCGGTCTCTCGGTTGGGAGAGATTCCTTCACTACTGATGCTAAAACGTTGCTCCACGGAAATATCAGCGGGATGCAGAAGCTCCAGGCTCTCTCGTGATATTTCTATTTTTTTGATGGTGGTCTTTCTTTTTTCGCCCACGATCAGACTCGATTCTACCCCTTCCTCTTGAATCGAATTGACTTGGACTAGTTCAGATCCTTCATATTGTGATTTCAGCTTTTCGAAAGCTGTACTTACTGCCGGCCCCGTTTGACTTGCCGTGCCAATAGCATGGCTGATGTAAAGCCTTTCCGACGGTCTGGTTAACGCCACATAAATTAAGTTGAGGTTGTCAAATTTGTTTTCGCGATTGTATTGGTCGAAATCGGCTTTGTACCCCATTTGCTCCAACGATTTGGAAATTTTCAGTGGAACGTAGTCAAATGGGATGTCCAGCTTTTCTTTGGCGGGAAGCCATTTTGTGTCGCCATTCTTAGCGAAGTCCCAGTTGAGATTTGGAAGAATCACCACGGGAAACTGAAGGCCTTTAGATTTGTGAATGGTCATCAATTGAACTTGATTTCCCGACTCACCAACCTTTGCTTCGGGTTTGGCTCCCAAGCTATCCCACCATTCTAAAAACTCTTGAGCAGAAACTGAGCGACCGCCCTTTTCGAGGATGCAATTCAGAAATGACTCCACAAAAACATCTCTTTGCCGGTCTGCCGGGACAAATCGGTTTACCACTTCTTTACTGATCTCCCAAGCACTCATCCCCGAAAAGAGTTTCAACGAAAAGTTGGGTGAGTAGCTTTGAGCAAAAGCGTTAAAATCAATAGAGCCTTTCCCTTTTCGTTTTCGCCAAAACTTGTGTGGCTCGTAGTCGATATTGTGCAATCGACTTAGCTCTCGAATAATCTTAATCTGCGATGTTGCCAAATTTTCATCCATTGAAAGGCGTAAAAATTCAGTGAGCATTACGACGGTTGGGTTCATATCAAGCCCGAAGCTATCGCGTGTGGTAAATGGAACGTCTTCTTCGCTGAATCTCCTGATCATGTCGGTGACATCCTTTCCTTTTTTTCGGACCAAGATGGCGATGTCTCCAAATGCATATCCATCTTCTTGCGCTTCTCGAACAAACTTAAGCACGTGAGACGATACCATTTCGGGTTCAGGTTTTTTCTCGATTTGCTGCCAAGTGATGTAGCCCCCATCTTTTGACTTTGGATAAGACTGTCGGGCACTTTCTCCTTCATATTCTGAACGAAAAAGAGTGTCGGGATCTGTCAATAAAGGGGTCAGTTCCTTGATGAGGGCATTGTTGAATTCGACGATGTTGGGCAGGCTGCGGTAATTTACTCCCAACGGGATGATCTTTGCATTTTGGTCAAAACTCATCCGGGTTTCCATTCCGATGTTTTGATCTTCGGGATTCAACTCGGGGAGGCGGATCAGTTGCTCTGCCTTTCCACCACGCCATCGATAAATACTCTGCTTGGCATCGCCTACTAACATATTAAACTGTCCCGATGCCAACGACTCAGCCACGAAAGGGGTGATGTTATTCCACTGCAATTCGCTCGTGTCTTGAAATTCATCAATCAAGATATGTTTGTAGCGATTCCCGAATTTCTCGTAAATGAAAGCGACAGGTTCATCTCGCATCGATCTGGAAATGATGCTATTGAAAGTTGAAATCGGAACTATGTTTCTTTCGTCTGCCAATTCTTTAAGCTCACGCGATAGATCCACAAGTACAGCCAAAAGATCAATTTGAGCAGAAAGTGCTTTTGCAATGGCGTAATTGGTGTAATTTTTTTGAAAATGCGTGGCAGCGGTGTGGTAGAGTTCGCGTAACTCTTCCTGACGATTCTCGATGGCTTGCTTCGCATCGGCTGAGGCCGCTTTATTCCACCAAGGCTTGTCTAGCTTGCCTTTTAGACTTCCGTGAATGTTCAAATACTCGCCATCAAAATTTTTGAGCTTTTGAAAATACGCAAAGTATCCCTTCTCTTTATAACTCAAATCCGAAGCTTCAATTCCCTCTTCTGTAAAAATATCGAGTACCGTCGAACCAATAGACGCGCAAATACTTACAAATTCGGAAATCGCAGGCTGAAGTTTTTTCTTGGTTTTCTCAAAATCTGCTGGTTCGAGATTGTAGAGAGATGCTACCGGGATTTCAGAATCTTCTTTTGAAATGAGGTCTCTCAGGTCATTGAGCCTGGTGGTGATGTTTGCTTTTTTATCGTCATCAATCGATTGCCTTAGGTAGTTGAGCAGATGGTGTGTGATGTGATTGTCAAGGCCTACTTTTTCAAGTAGAAGATCCACTGCATCGGCAAACAAATTGGCTTCATCCAGCTCGACCTCAAAGTCAGACTTAAGCCTCAAGTCGCGGCTGAATGAACGAATGAGCTTATGATTGAAACCATCTATTGTTCCGATGCCTATTTCGTCATAATCTCTAAGTGCCGTGTTAAATACCTTTTCAGCTCTTAACTTCAGTTCTTTAGGCCTGATGTTGGTTTCCTCCAAAAGCTGCTTGACATCAAAGTCTTCTAAATCTGCAGGCTTATCGGGGTGTATTGATTTAAGCTTCTTTAAAGAGGATAGGAATCGGAGTTTTAGTTCATTGGCGGCCTTGTTGGTAAAGGTGATCGCCAAGATGGTCTTGAAGGTATTTGGATTTGATGAAGAGAGGCTTAGCCTAAGAAACACGCCAATAAGCGCTGTAGTTTTACCCGATCCTGCGGAAGATTTGTAAATGTGAAACTGTTTCGTGTCTGTGTTGCTCAATGTGATCTAGATTCCTTTAGGCAGGGAAAAATAGGCTAATTTTGTACAATTACAGTATAAATACCGTAAGACCGCTGCTAAATGAAAAGAGTATTTCTTATTGCTTTGATCGCGTGCTTCTTCGTTGCTTGTGATGACGATGACGACTCTGCTCCTGACGCTAAGTTGTTCATGACTTTCGACCCTCGTTTTCAGGGAGAGGATTTACAGTTGGGTGAGACCCACGCGAACATACACGGGTATCCTTTCAACGTCACGGATGTGAAGTTTTACATCTCAAATATAAGATTGCACAAGTCGAGTGGAGATTTTATGGAAATTTCAGACATCGAATTGATTCGCATCCAAGAGAATAAAAGGAGTTTGGAGTTTGTAATTCCGGAAGGAAATTACACCGGTTTGAGTTATGATTTAGGTGTCCCTCCGGCTATGAATGGGACAAATGATCCGGATTTTTCAATCTCCCAATATCCCGCCGGTCATCCCCTGAGCGAAGTAACTTCTGCCGGAATGTATTGGCAATGGGCTTCCGGGTATCGCTTTTTTTCTTTTGACGGACGGTTCGACTTAGAACCAAGTGATACAGACATGCTGCCAAGCCCTTTTTCTTTTCACACGGGAACTGATACACTTTTCAGACAACTGGGAGTTTTTCAAAAATCAGTAAACATTGAAGCGGGTCAAACAAGTTTATTCTCATTTGCCGTAGATGTTGATAGCATTTTCGCCACGGCTGCTGATACCATTAATCTGGCTGAGGTAAGTTCCTTTCACGGTAGCGTAGATCAAATGGAGACAGGCATTAAGCTAGCCAATAACATGTCGAAAGCATTTGTGTTGAAGTGAAAAAAGATTTGAAGAAATACCACTTTTCTTCCCGCTGTGTGACCATCGGTCTCTTGGCTTTCGTGCTTTTTGGCTGGTCGGCGTGTAAAAAGGACTCTGAAGAAGAAGTGAATCCGTTGTGCGAAACTGTTTCAGGAGCTGGAACCCCCTACGAATTTGAAAAGCCGTTCTTTTTTCCGGATCCGATTATTCCTGCCGACAACCCATTCACCGAAGAGGGTGTAGAGCTCGGCAGACATCTTTTTTGGGAAAAAAATCTCTCCAGAAACAATACAGTCAGTTGTGGCTCATGTCATTTTCCTAGTGCAGCCTTTTCAGACAATATACCCAAGAGCATAGGCTTGTACGGAGACATGACTCGTCGAAATAGCATGGCGTTGGTCAATATGGCCTGGAATACCAGTTTTTTTTGGGATGGACGATCGCATACGCTTGAAGAGCAGCTTTTAGAACCTGTGGAAAACCCGATTGAGATGGACCTCAAATGGAAAGAGGCCGTGGAGCGAATAGGAAGCGATTCGACCTATCAGGATATGTTTACCGCTGCGTTTGGAACTCCTTGTGTCGACTCTGTTCGCATCACATACGCCTTGGCACAGTTCATCAGAACGATGGTTTCCGCCAATAGCGAGTTTGATCAAGCGCAGTACGGACCGGGGCAATTAAGTATCAGTGAGCAAAACGGTCTCTTCCTCTTTCTGGCAGAAGGAGGCGATCCCGATGTTTTTCCGGGAGGTCAAAATGGAGGTGATTGCTTTCACTGTCATGGAGGAGGTCTCGTACTTTTCACCGATCAGCAATTTCATAATAATGGCTTAGATTCGGTATTCACCGATTTGGGCCGTGCCGAGGTTAATGGAAGTCCCTTTTCTGAAGGACAGTTTAAGACCCCAACGTTGAGAAACATCGCTCTAACCGCACCTTACATGCACGACGGCCGTTTCCAATCACTCGAAGAAGTTGTCGAGCACTACAATTCGGGTGGCCACCTGTCACAAACCATTGATCCGTTGATGAAATTTCAAGGAGTTGGTCTCGGCTTGTCCGAACAAGACGTGGATGATTTAGTCGCTTTCTTGGAAACCTTAACGGATGAAGAATTCGTTAATAACCCTGATTTTCAGGACCCTCATTAGACGAGTGCTCGATTGATTTTTTTTAAATGTACCCGCTTCATCTCCGCAACCAAACCTTTCTCGGGTTTTCTCGTAAATGCGGAGTATGAGGATTGCAAGGAAAATAGTATTAGTCATTCTCCCCTTCTTTCTGTTGGCTGCTGCCGAGGTCAAGGCGCAGTGTGAGTTGTTTGACTTTTTCGGCAACCCGACGGATACCCCCTATTGGTATAGCTGTAATGGCAATAACTTTAGTCTCAACCTCCAGTCGCCGAATACCATTGGAGCTTGGGAGGTAAACTGGGGAGATGGCTCACCGACTCAAACCGGTGCTGGTCTTGTTCCTCCCGATTTTATAACGCATACCTACACCGCAACAGTCGATACGTTCTTATTAACATTTACGGAAACTTCAACGGGTTGTACGGTAAATGGTGTCGTAGTCATGGAGGAAGCTAGTAACGCTTCTATACAGGTGCCTGTAGGTGGATTGACCCAAGCTTGTGCGCCACAAACGATGGATTTTATAAATTCCAGTACAAATACCTCTGAGACAACTATTTTCACGTGGGATTTCGGAGACGGTTCTCCGGTAGAGACTTACGACTACACCAATTTAGGACAAGTCGTGTCTCATACCTATGAGGTCGGTACGGTCGATTGTGAGACGGTAGTGACCCTCACCGCAGAAAACTACTGTAATTCAGTTCAGGGTGGTCCAAGTACGGCAACCTTTAACCCCATTAGAATTTGGGATATCGACGATGCCGGAATTACTCCATCAGCCACCGTTTTATGTTGGCCCGACAATGAGTTTACTTTTAACAATACGACCGAGCGTAATTGTCTCTTTCAAGGTAATATTTATCAGCGCTATGAATACTGGAATTTTGGTGATTACTGGGGTCTCGGTTATGACTCGATAATCGACTGGACGCCGTGGCCTCCGACCTTTCCTCAAACGATCGAATATCCCGCGATCGGTACGTATGAAGTGTTACTATTGGATAGTAACCTCTGCGGAATCGATGCAGTATCGATTCAGGTAGAGATTGTGGCTCCGCCTACGGCTGCCTTTAGTGCAAATCCAACGACCATTTGTCAAGGGGAGACGGTGACTTTTACGAATAATTCATCTGGAAACGCCACGGGATTTCAGTGGAATTTTGATGATGGTACACCGCCGGTGTTTTCCGGTGCTCCCACACTTGATCATGTATTCAACGATGCGGGTACTTTCGATGTTGAACTGATTGCTGCCGTAGGGGGCCCCGGAAGCGGTTGTGCCGATACGGCTTATGTGGAAATCACTGTTTTGCCGGGGCCGATTGCTCAGATAAACTTTGACAATGATGAGGCTTGTGATGATCTTCAAGTAAACTTTAGCGATGGCTCCACCGGAACCATAAACGATTGGGATTGGAGCTTTGGTAATGGAAACACTTTTTCAGGGCAATCTCCGCCGGTGCAAGACTACAACACTCCCGGCTCATATAATGTCGTTCTTACGGTAACTTCTCCCAATGGATGTGCCAATAGCGACACGCACATTGTGGACGTATACGAATCTCCCGTTTCTGATTTTTTGGTTGAGAACGTTTGCATCGGATCTGATGGAAACTTTGTTGATCTGTCTTCATCTCAGGCCGGAGATCCGATCGTTTCTTGGGATTGGGATTTCGGAGATGGAAATGATTCACAAGATCAGAATCCTACTCATGCCTATGCAGGAGCAGGAACATTTACCGTGGAGCTTACAGTATCTACGGCTACTTGCACACACACGTCATCTCAAGTGGTTACGGTTGAGCCAGCCCCCAATGCCTCTTTTACTCATGTGGTAACAGACGGCTGTGCCCCGCTTGACGTGCAATTTAATAATACCACGGCCGGAGGAGACTCCTATTCATGGATTTTCGGCGGTGGCGGAGGAAGTGGAGATGAAAATCCCACACATACCTTCAATAACTTCGGTGATGCGGATTCCGTCTATGCCGTCACCATGATTGCACAGAATGCTTTTGGATGCCGCGATACTGCCACGAGCAGCGTAACGGTGAACCCAAATGCGGTGGCTCAGTTTCAATCCTTTTACATTCCGGGATGTGATCCTGCACCCGCAAATTTCTTGAATACATCACTCAATGCAGATTCTTACGAATGGAATTTTGGCGATGGAACAACCACGACTGATGAGGATCCCAGCCACCAATTTGAAAATACCACGCCGTCCATTCAGCAATTTGAAGTTCAGTTAATTGCATCGACGCTAAATGGATGCAATGATACCACCTCGACTACCATTACAGTGTTCCCTCAGCCTGATTTTGATTTTACATTGCCGGTAGACACGGGATGTAACCCATTTAGTGTACAATTTCCGGCTATTGCGGGAGCTATAAGTACGCAATGGACTTTTGGAGATGGTACCATAAGTACGGCGCCTAATCCTGAACATACATATGGAAATACTACATTGGCGCCCATAACCTACGACGTTGAGCTAGTTGCTACTTCGGCCTTTGGTTGTAATGATACTTCTACGGCATCGCTCACGGTAAATCCGGATCCGATCGCTCAGTTTTCGGTTGACCGAACTTCGGGCTGTGGTCCATTGACGATCAGCATTACGAATGAAAGTATCATTGCTGACTCAGTTGTTTGGAGTTACGGAGATGGTGTTGTTTCCGATACATCGGCCTTTACACACGAGCATACTTTTGTAAACAATACCAACCAGACGATTACCTACACAATTGAATTGACAGCATACACCGAAGAAGGTTGCAGTCAATCTTTTACCCGAAACATTGAAGTTCATCCACTGGTAGAAGCTGCGTTTTTGCATCCGGTGGAGGAGTGCTCTCCTCTTTCTTTTGTTTTTGACAATGAAAGTGTGAATGCATCCTTTTATCAATGGGATTTAGGAAATGGAACGGTGAGTGTGGCAGAAGAACCACTCGGAGGTTATGAGGCTATTGGTTTTGAGGCTGATACATTTGATATTCAGCTGGTCGCCACGTCTATGTTTGGTTGTGAGGATACTGCTCGAAGTCAAATTATTGTGCATCCGAAGCCAACTGCTTCAGTTATTCCAAGTGGGGTTGCCGGATGTTCGCCGTATCAGGTGAACTTTCAAAATAACAGCTCCCTAGCCACAAATTACCAATGGAACTATGGCGATGGCAGTACTTCTGATACATTGGATTTTGTGCATCAACATGTTTTTGTGTCAACATCCACTGCACCTCAGGATTTTCAAGTTTCTTTAATTGCTACCACTGATTTTGGGTGTGCTGATACTTCCATGCTCGAGGTCACAGCTTACCCTGAAGTTATCGCTCAATTCACCCCTGAGACAGAAGGCTGTTCGCCATTGGGTGTGAATTTTGTCAATACATCATTTGGAGGAGCTACCTACAATTGGTCTTTTGGGGATGGTAACGAAGCATTCATTACCAATCCTTCAAACACTTTCGTGAATATGCTGGATACAGTACAAGACTTCAACGTGACATTGGTGGCTCAATCCGGATTTGGTTGTACCGATACGACCACGGGCAATATCAAGGTCTTTCCATTACCAAATGTGAGTATGGCTCTCAATGGGGTTGAGGGATGCTTTCCTGCCGATTTTGAATTTGCCAACTATACTGAAGGAGCCACTGAGTATTTCTGGGATTACGGTGATGGAAGTGATTCTGACACCGCCGATTCTTTGCACACTCATACTTATGTAAATGCCGGAACCGAATTAGAAACCAATACCGTTACCCTCACTGCAACGACTGAATACGGTTGTCAAGACCAGCAGTCAATTGAGGTGGAGGTAATCCCTGAAATAATTGCTGATGTCGCTTTTCCTGAAGGAGGCTGTTCTCCTTTTACAGCCGAGTTTGAAAATAATTCGGTCGGTGCTTTCACATACCTGTGGCAGTTTGGAGATGGTAATTTTTCGCAAGCAGAAGATCCTACCTATGTCTATGAAAATATAAATGCTCAGGATTCCTCCTATACGGTTACGTTCATTGCACAGTCACTCTATGGCTGCGCGGATACGCTGCAGTTTGATGTGTCTGTTTTGGGTCTACCCGAAGCGCAATTCGTAGCGACTCCTGCTGTACAGCAATTCCCCGAGGCCACTGTAGATGTGGTGAACCTTAGCAATGCCAACGATGGCACAAACTACACTTGGGACTGGGGCGATGGTAACGCTGAGTCTTCTACGGATCCGGACATGCCGCAAGATCATGTCTATGAAACCTGGGGAGAATATCTTGTTTCGCTAAGTGTAGGAAATAGTATTTGTCAAGACTCTGCTTCTCAGCTGGTAGTCATTGAGCCGCCGTTTCCCATAGCCTCGTTCGAAGGAGAAGGTATCGGCTGTGAGCCACTGGTGGTAGAATTCACGAATACCTCCACTTATGGTGTAAGCTATCTATGGGATTTTGGCGACGGTACCATAAGTGAAGATGAGAATCCCGTTCATGTCTATTACGAGTCCGGAACCTTTAATGTCTCCCTTACCGTGACCGGACCGGGAGGTGACCAGGATACAGAGATAAAACCTGCACTAGTGACGGTACACCCTCGTGCTGAGGCATTCTTTACCGTGAATCCACCCGTTATTACAGTTCCTGATCAGGTATATTTCTTGAATTTATCAACTGATGCTACCAGTTATTTTTGGGACTTTGGCGACGGAAATACATCTACTGAATTTTCGCCGTACAACTTCTATGAGACTACGGGATGGCACCCTGTAACGCTTATCGCAGATAACGACTTCGGTTGTAGAGATACTTTTATGGTAGATCAAGCGGTGAAGGGAAATGTAGATACGCGGATTGCATTCCCAAATGCATTTACTCCGAGCACATCCGGCCCTAATGGCGGGTATTGGACAATCGATGATATATTCAATAATGACATTTTCTTCCCTCAATACAAAGGGGTGGAAGAGTTTGAGATGCAGATATTTAATAAATGGGGAGAACTCCTTTTCGTGTCTGAAGAGGTGCGACGAGGATGGGATGGATATTACCGTGGAGAGATTTGCCAACAAGACGTATATGTCTGGAGAGTCAAGGTCAAATTTAGCGACGGAGGAGAACTTATTGATTCAGGTGACGTAACACTTCTAAGATGAGAAAACTGTATTTAATTCTATCACTGATAGTATTTATCCTTTCTGCCGGCGGTGAAGCCGTTGCGCAAAAGAAGATGGGTAGGTACCACAAGAATTTGCTTTACGAAGCAGATATCTATTATACGCAAGGCGATTATTACTACGCTTCAGAGCTGTATACCGAAATTTCAAAGATCGCTCCTGAGAATCCTGAAGTTCTCGGTAGGCTTGGGATCTGTTATTTCCATCTTCCACCCTATAAAGATGAATCGAAGAGGTATCTTGAGTTAGCCGTAAAACACGATGACACGGAGGCTAAGTTTTATTTGGCCAAAGACCGTATTGCTGAGTACAAGTTTTACGATGCTTTGAATTTGATCTTGGATTATGAAAATGATGCAGATCGCATGAAGTCTGTCGCGGAAATTGAGCATCTCAAGGGTTCTGCGCAGCGAGCCATCGAAATGGTTAAAGAACCACTTTCAGTTACCGTAAAAAATTTAGGGCAGACAGTAAATTCTAAGCACCATGATTATGCCCCTGTGTGGGATTTTGCTAAGAATACACTATACTTTACCTCCAGAAGAAAATTGAATGAGAATAGTGAGAAAGACATCTCCGAGCAATTTGACGAGAATATATTTATTCTCGATTTAGAGTCTGACGCGAAGATTGTGAAAGCGGCCCCATCGCCACTTAATACCGATCGTAATGACGCTGCTGTGGCTGCAACTCCTAATGGTGAGGAGTTGATCATTTACCGTACGAGTAAAGACGGTTATTCAGGTGACTTATTTGTGACCAAAATGAACCATTATGAATGGTCGGACCCGGAAAAGTTAGATCAAGCGATCAACAGCAAATACCAAGAGGCCAGTGCTTCATACGACGGATCCAACGAAGAAGTACTTTATTTTTCCAGCGACCGCGAAGGTGGTTTTGGTGGAAAGGATATCTATGTGATTAAAAAGTTGCCGAATGGTAAATGGGGAAAGCCCGAAAATCTCGGTGAAGAAATTAATACCCCTTACAACGAAGACGCTCCCTTTGTGGATATCAACGGCGATTTATATTTTGCTTCGCAAGGTCACTCTACGATGGGTGGGTACGACATTTTCGTGTCAAAAAATCAACCGGGTAGTCGAGGTGCTCCTCAAAATATGGGTTATCCGATCAATACCCCTGGCGATGATATTTTCTTTACGATAAATGAAACAGGTACCAAAGCATACTTTTCTTCTGAAAGAGTGGGTGGTTTCGGTTTGCAGGATCTTTATCAGATAGATTTCAACGAAGAACAAACCATTATCATGAAAGGTCAGCTCTCCGTAGATCAGGAAGATATATCATCAAACGCGCTGATTACTCTACTCAATGACGAGAACGGAAATGTTGAGGGTTTATTCCAAACCCGAAGTGGGTCGAATGAATTCGTTTTGGCATTGAATACCAATAAGAAGTACACGATGCTCGTAGAGGTTTCCGGGTATAGTCCCGTTGAGAAATCTATTTTTTACGGAGGCGAATTGGAAGGACTAAAAGAGATCGAGGAGGTTGTTACTCTTTCGAAAAACCAGAAATGAGACAAATTGCATACATATCGCTAATGGGAATATTTATTTCCCTAGGTTCGATTGTGAATGCACAGGATCAGCAGTATACGCAGTTTTATGCCGCGCCAATGCTTTTGAATCCTGCCTTCGCCGGAACTTCCATTCAGAGTAGGGTTGCCATGAACTACCGAAACCAATGGCCGTCCTTACCGAATGCGTTCTTGTCTTACAATTTTTCTTTTGATCACTTCTTTCCCGAAGTAAACAGCGGAATAGGACTCAACGTGTCGCACGATCGTGCAGGAACCGGTGCCTTGACCTACACCAATGTTTCATTGCAGTATGCCTATGAATTCAATATAACCCGAAAGATTAGCCTCCGTCCTGCGATTACCGTAGGATATGGAAGTAACTATTTGGATATAGATAAACTCACATTTGGGGATCAATTGGCAAGACAAGATGACGGTGTGTCCACCCTCGACCCGGATAGAGCTCGTTTTGCTCAGGATCCCGTTGCTTATCCCGATTTTGGGGCAGGATTTTTAGTTTATGCCGAAAAATTCTGGATAGGTGCATCGATCTATCATATCAATGAACCTGTCCACTCACTGGTGGGACGAGAGAGTGTTTTGCCAAGGCGTGTTTCCGCTCATGGTGGAATTCGTCTTAAGATTTCTGACATCGGGGCTTTTTCGAAGCGCCAATTCATAGTGCCCGCCTTTAATTACCAGCTCCAAGGGTTATTTGATCAATTGGATATTGGATTCTATTATGAGTACGATCCTATCGTAATTGGGCTTTGGTACAGAGGTATACCTGGCTTGAAGAAAAATGCCAATAACACGATCAATCAAGATGCCATGGCCGTTTTAATAGGCTACGAGATCAACAATATGCGGATTGGATACAGCTATGATTTGACTATTTCTTCGCTCACTCCAAATAGCGGAGGAGCTCATGAAATTTCAGTGGTCATGGAGTTTGCGAGCAAAAAAAGCAAGAAAAAGAACAAACGCAGAGTAATGCCGTGTGCCAAGTTTTAGGATGAATCTTATCATTCTTCGATTGAATAAAGGCATTCAACTCTAAAATATTTACCTTCGTCGGGCCAAAATCTTTTTCATGAACCTGTCAAGTGAGGCATTGGAGTGTTTTTACTCCACCGCTGAATCTTCTTATAGAGACCTGAGTGCAAGCGATTCCGTAGAGGTAATCGTCCATTATTCAGGTGATTTGAATTTTGGCTTCGCGAATGCCTTGACCTCTCGCTTGGAGAAGCTTCTCAATGAAAAGATTGAGAACAAGACGGTACGAAAGAGATTTTTTACCGTATTTATTGAAGCTATTCAAAACATTCGACTGCATAGTGAAATAGACGAGAATGAACACGTTCATAGTATTGTTACGGTACTCCAAGAAAATCACAAATTATGTGCTCGTTTTTCCAATATCATCGATAAGAAGAAAGTGCCGGACTTGAAGCTCCGTTTTGATACCATCAATGATATGGATCCGGTATCTCTCAAGCAGAAATATATGGAAGTGATGATGAATGGAGCTAGAAGCAGCAAGGGTGGTGCAGGCTTAGGAATCATTACTATGGTAATGAGATCAAAGAATCAAAGCCCTTACGAAGTATCTGAGCTAGACGATAACTACGACATTTTTTCTCACACCATTTGTGTAGATTTGGCTTAAGCCAAATGCCATGATTTTTATTTTCGATTGGGGACATCAAACGATTCGTGAAATTGGTCCGATATCAAAGACAGACTTCAATACAACTCTCGATTCCGATATGGCATGGCTGGTGGTTCGGCGAAAGTGGTTCAGAGCTTTTTTTATTCCAACCATCCCTACTGAGACTCACTATGGATTAATCGATGAAAATGAGAATTTTTTCGAAATTGATAAGGCTACTTTTGATCAATATGAATCCTTTGCTAAGCTGAATGCAGCCATTTCAAAAAGCGATATATCGGATGAAGAATATGAGAGGCGCCGAAAAGAAATGGGTTTTTAGAGATGTGTACCGTTACTTATTTACCAAAAGCGGAAAGCACTGTTGTAACCGCCAATCGCGATGAATCTCCCGTTAGAAACGCGGATGGACTTTCACCCTATTTGAGCACGGAGAAGCATGAGTATTTGATTGCAAAAGAGCCCTTGCACGGCGGGACGAACTTGGCCATCGGAAAAAACAATACCACTGTTCTGCTCAATGGAGCCTTTGTTCCTCATCAAAGGAAGGTGCGCTATCGAAAGAGCAGGGGCATCATCGTTTTGGAGAGTCTGGACTACTCCTCTTTGAATGAATTACCGGAGCTAGAGCTGGATGGAGTGGAGCCTTTTACGCTTCTTCGTTTTGGTAAAAAAATTGAAGAATTGAGATGGGATGAGTCGAAAGTCCACTACCGAACTCACGATCCGCAAGAGCCCTTAATTGTGGCTAGTGCCAAGCTTTACAGCAGAAAAGTTCGTGATAATCGACAGAAGTGGTTTGACGACTTGATGAGTCAAACTCCAATCGATAGCTCGAAGATTTGGAACTTTCATTTGCACGGAGGTGACGGCGATCCCGAAAATGATATGGTCATGAACCGTCGCAATCTGGTTCAAACGGTTTCTGTGAGTCAGGTCGTTACGATTGGTGGCGAACAAAGAGTGAAACACTTTGACTTGTTGAGAAACAAGCGGGAAGAGCTTACGCTTTCTCCGTGACTGTATACAGATCCATCTTCATGGCATTCAAGCCACGCTTCTCCAGCGCCTCCTCTACAAAGTCGAACGTTGACAGAATATCGGGAGCTCCGTTTACGACGGCAATATCGTGTTCGAAATGCGCCGAGTATTGCCTGTCGGCCGAAACAATGGTCCAGTCATCATCCAGCATCATAACGTCTTTTGTTCCCAAATTGATCATGGGCTCCACGGCCAAAACCATTCCATTAACAATTCTTTTTCCCCGGCCTCTTCTTCCGTAGTTTGGCACTTGCGGGTCTTCATGCATGCTTTTGCCCAAGCCATGGCCTACCAGCTCTCTCACCACTCCATAGCCATTTTGCTCGGCATGGTTTTGAATGGCGTACCCCACATCTCCTATTCGCATTCCCGTGCGCATCTGATCAATGCCGAGATAGAGCGATTCCTTCGTTATGCGCAGCAGGTTTTCGACTTCCGGAGTCACTTCGCCAATCGCGAAAGTGTAAGCATGATCTCCGTAGAAGTCATTTTTTATCGCTCCACAATCAATGGAGACGATGTCTCCCTCCTCAAAGGCCCTGTCGTTTGGAATCCCATGGACTACCGCTTCATTTACCGAAATACATAGCGTGTTAGGGAAACCGCCAAACCCGAGGAATCCGGGAACAGCACCTTGGTCTGCGATATACTCGTGTGCGACCTTGTCCAGCTCTATCGGAGTAACGCCGGGGCCAATTCGTTCGGCCATCAAACCTAATGTGCGCGAAACGATTAAGGCACTCGCCCGCATCAATTCTATTTCTTCAGCATTTTTTAAGTGAACCATGACCTGAATAAGGATTTAAACCCTCCTTTGTTTTGTTTAAAATTTCGGTGAGCTTCCGGGTTTTTTAATTGGTGGGAAAACTCTCCGTTATGTGGGTGGAGCATTTGGTAGACATCACCCCAACCGGGAAAGCCTCCGACATTTCTATCGTCAATAAAAATATCTGCGTCAATTTTTCGACTTACTCCTTCGTTCAAGACTTCCTCTGGATAACTCTTGTTCACGGCGTAAAATGTAATGCCATGACTTTTGCAATAATCAACAGCTTCGTCCAAGTATTTCCCTCCTCGATATGTCCACAAAATTAGCTTATGTCCTTTTTTCTGGAGTTCTTTTAGCGTGTCAAAGGCAAAAAGCATTTCATCTCCGATTTCGGGATACTTGTGCTCCACGATGGTGCCATCGAAGTCTACGGCAATTGTCAAAGAATCTTCAGATATCATTCCCATTGAAATGCAAAATTAAGGAATTTTAAAAGCTAAAAGAATCAATTAAATAGCTACTTCATTTAAACAAAAAGCCCTCGCATCATCTTTTAGTGTAATAACGATCATGTAAACGCAGCAACGAATATGTCGAAGAAAGAGCCGATACGAGTCGTTTTAGAATCACTAACACATCCGCTTTATAAATTTTACTCAAGTTCCTCGCGTTCTTGGGAATACCAAGACATGAAGCTTGAGGTGATGCCAGGTATTTTTCATCCGGGTTGGTTCGTTACTTCGGTTTTGCTTTTGGAAGAGCTGGAAAACCTCAATTTATCGGGAAAGCGAATTTTAGAAATGGGTTGCGGCTCAGGTGTTTTGGCCTGTCGAGCAGCTCAGTTGGGTGCCGATAGCTTTGCCAGTGATATAACTAAAACCGCTTGCTATAATGCTACCAAAAATGCGGCGTTGAACCAGCTGAATGTCGAAGTTATTCAAAGCGACTTATTTGATCAGATGAGCGAGGAGCATATATTCGATCATGTTTTTGTAAATCCTCCTTTTAATCCTACCTATCCCGAAAGCGAAGATGACTTTGCCTTCTGCTGCGGGGAGGAATATGAATACTATATCTCTCTTTTCAGTGCCTTGAAAAAGCACCTATTACCCACGGGTACATTAATAATGGCTTTGGCAAAAAGCTGCGAAGTGGACCGCATATTGGAAATTGCCGAATTCGAACAAATCACATATGAGCGAATCCTAACCAAGCGAAAGTGGTCTGAAACGAACTATCTGTATGCGTTTAATTTCCAATAATCACAAACTCTACCCTTCGATTTCGCGCTCTGCCCTCATCCGTGGCGTTTGATGTTATGGGCTTTTCCGATCCGTAACCATTATACGAGAGCCGAGTTGCATTCACATCTTCCTCGATAAGATAATCAACGACGCTTTTTGCTCTTTCCGTGCTGAGTTTCTTATTGTAGTCTGAGCTTCCCACATTGTCCGTATGTCCGGCAATTTCTATTTCTAAAAACGGATAGTCCGTCATAATATCTACGAGTTTATCAAGCTCCGCTCTCGATTCAGAGAGAAGTTCGGCCTTGTCAAATTCGAAGAAGATATTCTCTAAGGTTATCCTATCGCCAATTTTGAAAGCGATACTGTCCAGCTTGATATTCTTTGTAGAAACCAATTCAGCTTTTCGCAAAACCAGTTTTGGCTGTGGCGGAATACTTCTCTTCGGCTCCGGTGTTAATGTTTCTCCCGGAAGGGCGCGTCTTACCTTTACATCATCAATGTAATAGTAGGCGCCGCCCTCGCCCTTGTCAAATTCTTGAATTTCGGTGCGGTTATCATGATAAAAATTTCCAATGATGAGGTAGCGTTTTTCTTCGTCGACTTCAAAAACACCGGACACTTTTTGCCATGCGTTCCATCTGGATTTCACCACTTTTTCGGAGTTGACCTGAGGCGTAAAAAAGAGTGGCATTCTGTCGCGCGTGACCACTGCCGTATCACTAAAGTACATGCCTAAGTTATTGGAAGCCAGTTTTGAATTTGAGGCTCTGCTCGTATAGAATTCTGCGTAATAGCGCACTCCCGGCATCAATGTCGAATCTAGCTCCAGACTGAGGTACTCATGCCAAAACGTTTCGGTTCCACCTTTTCCGTAGGTCTTAAGTCCGGCCATATTATCGCCGTTGCGAGGGCCTTGCTTTCCATCGCTATGCTTGCGTGGGTTTGCCCAACATGAGTTTTTGACACGTAAACTCAATAAATCAGGCGTTGTTTCAGTTGGGGAGTCCCATGAATTGATATTCTCCATGTAGTTTCGGCCGTTTTGATTCCATCGGCAATACTCCCTTTTGGTTTCTTCAAACCCCGGGTTTGAAACGTAATTGGAATACCCTTCGTCGTTTTCCAGAAGGTCTTTCACGAGTTGGGCTTGTGAAGTGTTCGTAAAGCCAATAGAAAGAAGTAGAATTGGTAGAATTGTTTTGAATTGAGGCATAAGTTTTCCACAAGGGTTAAAATCAGTCAACTGCTAAATGTATGGCGAACCTTGATGTTCTGAGGGTTTGAGAAAATTATCTTTCTTCAATCCAATGTGGAAAATGACACGGAGCTTTCGGTGCTCCCCCTATGGCGGTCGTCTATCTTTGTTTGACGATCGCTTTTCCCCTGTATGCTCAAAAAAAGACTATTCTTTTTGTATTTGCTTGTATTGAGCTGTTCTCATTTGCATTCGCAAGAAGAGGACAATGAGCCTATGTCGTGCATCAATGCTCAAGAGGTTCTTTTCCCCTTGGAGCAGAACGATTTTTCCAAAAGCGAGGTGCTTGTAAAAGAATCGACCTACAATGCGCTGTACTATCTTTACGAAGATCGATACACCTTTTGGTACAAATTCATTGCCACGGAGGACATCACAATCGATTTTTCAGTGAGTCCCTCCAACGAAGATGATAGGTATAGATCCATACTTTTTAAATATGGAGGAGAGGATTTTTGCGATAAGTTGGTCAATGAAAATCTTCAGCCTCAACGCGTAAAGCGCTATCCGATTTTCACGAAAGAGGGCGATGTTTTTTACAAGAATACTATAGATGCGGTAAAAGGAGACACTTTTTATATCTCCGTTTTGAGCTTAAACGCTGAAGATTGCGGTCATTATCTCTACATGGAGTCTGGTGGAGAGCGTTTTTCGTTTCATGCCATCCATCGCCCTTGCTATGATTTTTCAAGACTTGAGCAACCCGATTTTACGACCCAAAAAGAGGAGCAAGAGGACGTTAGTTTAGTGCTGCCCATGGATGTTCAAGTGGCGGTAGACTCTACGCCTGAGCCTGATCCCGAACCTCAGCCCGAATTAGGTTTTGGCGCGCTTCAAACCATTGAGGTGGAAAGCGATGATGATGAATTTATTTCCGTCGGTGACCGCTTGATTTTGAACCAAGTATTCTTTTACAACAACACCTACGCATTTAAGCCCGGAGCCACTGATGAGCTCGATCAGCTGGTCGGATTTTTGGAAATGAACCCCACGGTAGAAGTTGAAATTCAAGGTCATACGGCCAACGATACTGAAGACATTCGGCCGGATCCCAACTTTAAGGGACAGGGCAAAGAATGGAACTTCAAAGGCTCGGCCCTGAAGTTGAGCGAGAGGCGAGCAGAAGCTGTGATGGATTACCTAATTGAAAAAGGAATTTCCAAGAAACGACTCATTGCCGAGGGCTACGGAGATACTCAGAAAAGGGTTCCCGATGCGAAAACCTTCGATGAGTTTGAGAAAAACATGCGGGTAGAAGCCGTAGTGACAAAACAATGAAAAATCTATTTTATCTCTTCTCGATCATCCTTTTTGCATCTTGCGTTTCGCACAAGCAGGTCACCTATTTCAACGATATTCAGGAGCTGGAAACAGGAAAGCTGAACATTCCCAATGCACCTTCTGCCGTGCTGAAAGTCGGTGATTTAGTAGAAGTACAGATTTCGAGCATCAGCTTGGAGACGAATGCCTATTTCCAGAAAGACCAAAGTTCTTCCGATGAAGGATTTGGCGGAAACCTCTACCAAATCGGTGAAAACGGATTTATCTACCTTCCTTTGGTCGGCGAGGTAAAAATAGCCGAGCTGTCCAAAGAGGAAGCGCGAACGGCTATCGAAGAAGCGCTTTTGGAATACGTGCAAAAACCCAGTGTCAACCTTCGCATTGCAGACTACAAAATCACCGTGCTCGGAGAAGTCAACGCTCCCGGTGTTTACAAAATCCCCACCGGTGAAGCTACCGTGCTCGAAGCTCTGGGCTATGCCGGTGATTTAACGGTTTATGGTGTGCGAAAAAATGTGCTCCTCATTCACGACAATGGGGTAGAGAAAAGTTTCCACCGACTCAACCTCAACGATTCGAAGGTTTTGGAAAGTGAGCACTTCTATCTGCAAAATAACGATGTGATCTACGTGCAACCCACGAAAGGTCTCACTTCAAAAGACGACAACATTTACCGAATTTTGCCGCTGGTGATCAGCTCACTCACATTTATTGCCGTTGTTATTAGCCTCAATCAATAAACATGGCAGAAGATAATTTGAACAAACCCGAAAGAATCCGGAATGATTTTGATTTAAAATCATTCTTTTTCCGGTACCTCAAGTATTGGTTCTGGTTCCCGTTGTGTTTGATCTTGGCCTTAGTCATTGCGCGCTATTACAACTGGTACAAGAATCCCGTCTACGCCGTCACCGCAAAATTGATGGTGAAGGACGAAAACGTCGCAAAGGATCAATTTCTGCGTCAGATGGATGTAGAAACACCCGCTAAAAACATTGAAAATGAGATTGAAATACTTCGATCGCATAGCCTTTTGGCAAAGACGTTGGACGAGTTGGAATTTGATGTATCCTACTTCTTGGTAGGCGATGTTAAAGTCTCCGAAGCTTATAAGGATAGCCCTTTCAGAGTAGATGTTACAGGCCTGGAGTATTCGGCCTACGGAAGACTTTTTGAAGTCGAAATAGTCGATGAGAATAGCTTTCGTTTTACCTATACTCAAGGCGATAGTGAAAAAGCAATCGAAGAAACATTCGGCCAAGCATTCGACTTTGGTTTAGGGAGGATTACGCTTTTAAAAAGAGAGACTTTTCCTTCAGATGACTTGGACAACCCTGAGTTTGATAAGCGCCGTTACCGAATACGATTCAACACCATTACGGCCAATCAGAACAAGTATTTATCCAAACTTTCGGTAGCTCTGGCCCGCTCTCAAAGCACCATTCTGCAGCTATACCTCGAAGATGAAGTGCCTCAGAAAGGATTGGATTTCTTAAATGCTCTGATCAATGTCTATCTTCAAAACGATGTTGACCTAAAGAACAAGGCCGCTTCAAAAACCGCCGAATTCCTCGATCTGCAACTGGAGGATATTACCGAAGACCTCGAGGGAATTGAGATCAATCGGGAGAAGTACAAAGCTTCAAAGGGTATCATAGATTTGGAGTCTGAGTCACAGATCGTTTTAGAGAGCATCAAAGACTTGGACGCGAAGAGTGCGATCAATCAAACCAAAATCGGTTTGATTCAGCAATTGCGCCAATACATTACTGAAAATGTGGATGTGCGAGATCTTGCTCCCTCTGCATTGGATATCAATGACCCCCTGCTCGTAAAGCTCATCAACAAGCTCAGTGAACTTCAAAGCCAGCGCGAGACCGTAATTAAGAGCAATACCGCCTCGGCACCTCAGTTGGTTCCCATCAACGCTGAAATTGAGCTCACTCGTTCATCCCTCCTGGAGAATATTCGAAACATTGAGAAAGGATTGGAGCGCCAACAAGATGAAATCGAATCATCGCTGAAAACCTTCACCAAGAGAATCCAACGAATCCCTACCACGGAAAGAGAACTTTTGGAAATCGAACGCCGATTCAGAATTCAAGAGAGCCTCTACCTCTTCCTTCTGCAAAAAAGGGCGGAACTTTCCATCTCACTGGCCGCTACCGATAGCGACACAAGAGTGGTAGATTCGCCAAGGGTAATTCCGGGACCTATCTCGCCCGTACCGCAGCGAGCGTATTCCATTGCCATTCTCTTGGGAATTTTTATTCCCGTTCTCATCATTTTCTTGGTGGAGAATTTGAATGATAAAATTAGTGACATAGCAGGTTTGAAGCGACTCACTTCCATCCCGATAATAGGAGTGGTACGCTTCAACAAGAGCAATTCGGCGTTGGTCGCTTTGGAAAAACCGCGTTCAAGTATTTCCGAAGAATACCGAAGTATTCGAACCAATCTGAATTTTTTCAATTCCGAGGCAGGCACCGACGTGGTGATGGTCACATCCTCGATAGGTACGGAGGGAAAAACATTTACCGCCATGAACCTGGCATCCATCATGGCTGCCACGGGCTCTAAAGTGGTGTTGATTGGTCTCGATCTCCGAAAACCGCGAATAGTGGAAGATTTCGGGATAGAGAATAAAATCGGATGTAGCAATTATCTCAGTGGAAATGCCACACTGGATGATATTCTGGTGTCTTCGGGCTACAGCGAAAACTTGTCTATTGCACCTTCGGGCCCCACTCCGCCAAACCCCTCGGAACTGATTATTTCAGATCGAATGCCCAAGCTAATCGAAGAGCTTTCAGAGCGATTTGATAAGATTATCATTGATACACCTCCCGTTGGGTTGGTTTCTGATGGACTACAAATAAGCGATTATGTGAATGCAACGGTCTTTGTAGTGAGAGAAGGTGTTACGCGAAAAGCACATTTGGCGCAAGCCAATGAAATGTTTGAGAAAGGACGCCTCAAACATCCGACTATCGTTTTCAATGCGGTGCAACGCAAGAAAAAATCTTACGCATACGGTGGCGCGTACGGCTATGGTTATGGCTACGGTTACCAAACTGATTACGGAAATTATTTCGACGAAAAAGAAGAAGGCCGAGCGAAGTCAAAGTGGAATCCATTCCGTCGCAATGATTAATGGGCTGATCGCTCGAATAAGGTCTACCTCCGATGCAAGGGGGAAGCAAATACTCAAAAACATACTCTGGTCGGCGGGTCTGAAAGGGGTCAATGCCTTGATCAGTTTCATTATCGTTCCGCTTTACTTGAGTCTGCTTACTGAGCTTAGCTTTGGAATTTGGCTCACCGTTAGCGCCGTTTTGCAATGGTTCAACTTCTTCGACTTAGGCATCGGAAACGGATTGAGAAATAAGTTGGCCGAGGCACTCGCTCAAAAAGATTATCAGCTCGGTAAGACCTATGTCAGTACAACATATGCTTTAATATCGGCAATTGCCGTCGGCTTGTTGATGCTGTTTGTTGGTGCCAACTTTTTTTTCGACTGGGCCAATGTTTTTGAAGCTCCCCCGGCTCTGTCTGAGGATGTCAATGGAATGGTGATCGTTCTTTTTTGCCTTTTCGTTCCGCAATTTGTCGCTCAGTTGATCAAAATGATTGTCACTGCCGACCAGCGACCGGCATTGTCTAATTTAATGAACACCATGGTCAATGTGCTCCAATTGACGGGCGTTTTTCTGCTGAGTCAATATGGAGTAGGTTCACTTGAAAACTTGGCATGGGTAATCGCAGGTATCAACCTGTTCGTTCCTTTGGCAGCGAGTATCTATCTTTTTTCGGGCCGTTACCGGGAATTGAGTCCTGCTTTTTCTCACGTCGATCTCAAGTATTCCAATTCGCTTCTAGGACTGGGGGCCACGTTTTTTATCCTTCAGGGTGCGGCACTCGTGGTTTTCATGACCGACAATTTGATCATCACCAAAGTGCTCGGCCCGGAGGAAGTTCCCGCCTACAATATTTCATATCGGTATTTCAATTTGGCATTGGTATTTTTTGGCTTGGTCACTACGCCCTTCTGGTCGGCTTTTACCGATGCCTTTGTTAAAGAAGACTTTCATTGGATCAAAAAAATGCTCAGGAGATTGTTCTTCCTATGGCTGGCGATGGCGGTCGGAGTGGTGCTATTGATTCTCATGGCTCCTTATGTCTACCATTTTTGGATCGGCGATGAGGTTGAAATTCCCTCCGTTCTCAATTGGTGCATGGGCGCATGGGTAGTGCTCTCCGCTTTGCTAAGCATTTTCGGGACTTTTTTGAGTGGAGTGGGAAAATTGAAAGTTTCCCTGTTTCACGCCGTTTTCGTGATGCTTGTCAATATCCCACTCTCCATTTGGTTGGCCCGGTATTCTATGCTAGGCAGCGCAGGTGTTATTCTGGCAAGTGCGATTGGCGCTTCTTTCAGACTGTTCTTCCAACCTTATCAAACCTGGCTTATTTTGCGAAAGCGAGCCAAAGGAATCTGGAACCGCTAGATTTTTGTCGTGTAGTGTTTTCCGAAATTGGGATTATTTCCCAAATCCTTATCGATTTGAGTGAGGAGCAGATTGTCCTCCAGAAAATGATCTTTTATTTTTTTTCGCAACAACGGGGCAAAGTGAAATTTTGATTTCCCACTGATGCGATGCTCGATGGCTTGGACATTTTTTCGGAAAATTTTCTTTCCCGTGCCTGATCTTTCGAAAATCTCTTTCAGGCTATTGGTTCTGCGCAAGTATTCCAACTGACGTGCACTCAAGCTGCTGTTTTTTCTTTTGTCAAAGTCGATTTCAATGGTCAGATTCAGATCGAGTTTTGCGCAAAACCTGTCTATGAAGTCAATCGGACTCGAAGTGAAATCCTCGTAAAGAAAAACGTGAACCTTCTCAAAAAGTCCTTGATATAGCTGCAATAATGAAGAATAGAAATATTGTTCGGTTTGCTCTACCGCAGAAAAAGTTGGGAAAAGAGGATTAGCGGGAGCCGAAGTTTCATCGTCAAACCGAATAAACTCCTCGGGCTTCGCCGTGTGTCCTGAATAAACCCCGATGGAGTAAAGCGACTCCAACAGATCAGCTTGATTGCGCAGAAATAAAATGACCTCTGCATTCGGAAAGAGCTTTTTCAATCGTCGTGCATTTCTGGTTCGATTCGTCGACACCATATACAGC
>JGI12210J13797_10062821_pt1 | contig 29000 bp, 24 predicted proteins | sample ElkSlonscriptome_3_FD_13797 | JGI IMG/M metagenome (IMG submission 13797) | reverse complement strand
AAGTATTCTCATCGATTTGAAACGACGATAGGAGAGGTCATCGTTGTTTCAGAGCAAGCTGAGTTCGGCATTATTAGCGACATTGATGACACGATTGTCCACACCGCTGCGAATCAACTTTTCAAGATGATTTATCTAGCGTACTTGGGCAACGAGCGGACTCGTCGTCCTTTTGCGGGTGTCTCCCAGTTCTATGAAGGATTACAGCAAGGAGCTTCAGGTGAGGCAGGTAATCCCATTTTTTATGTCTCTAGCAGTGCTTGGAACATGTATGACTTGTTCGCCAAGTTTATGAATCTGAATCAGATTCCTCAGGGGCCGATTCTGCTGCGAGGCATTGAACTATCGCTTTCTAATCTGCTATCGTTCGACCACGAAAGCCACAAATTAGAGCATATTCGACCTATCTTAGAGCGGTTTCCCGATCTCAACTTTGTTTTGATTGGAGATACGGGTCAGAAAGATGCAGAAATTTATCATCGAGTTGCTCAAGAGTACCCAGGTCGGATCTTGGCAATTTATCTACGTGATGTGACTCCCCAAGATGGCGATCGCCAGAAGTATCTCGAATCTCTTGGGGCATCTTTGCACCAGCAGGGAATTGAGTTTTTAGCGTTTCCTCATACGATGAAGGCAGCCCATCATGCGGCAAAACAAGGCTGGATTTCCAAATCGACGTTGGATCAAATTCTTTGGTAATCCTTGAAAGCCGTACTTAAAATACTACAGAGACAAGAGAGCGTTAACTGCTTGACTGATAAAACGTCATGTAGTGGCAGTTGAAACTGCTGATATATAGGCAAAACCTGCGCGGATTAGGGATATAGCAATGCGCAGATAGGTTAGGACAGACATTTATGGAGAAGCCGCGCACCGCGCGGCTTCTCCATAAACTATTGGTTTTATATCAGCGCATAGCACTATAGTTGGAGTAGGCCAACTTTTCAAGCATAGGGGCGGTTTTGACCGCCAGCCTCCAAATCTTTTGTCAGTCAGTCAATCAACTTCAGTTAATCAACTTCAGCCCATGTTTCTTGGGCTCAAAGCATCTCATGGTTGGTAACGACTGCGAGATGTGATCCACATGTATCCAGCCAGCAAAACAATAGAGATCGCTGACAAAATCAGTCCTAGTGCAACCGCTTCAGGACGCCGCGCCAAGTCCGTGTCAGTAAACGCCTGATACACCAACACAGGCAACGTGCGAGGTCGAGTTGCCCCTAGCAAAAACGGCACTTCAAATGACGCAAAAACAAACCCAAACACAATTAGGCTAGCCGAGAGAATTCCCGGCTTCATCATGGGCAGCGTCACGTTCCAAAAACACTTCCAAGGACTTGCTCCTAATGCTCTTGCCTGCATTTCATAAGCTGGGTTGATGCCGCGCAACACCGCCAGCAATACGAGAGTAATGAACGGAATTTCTTTCCACAAAAAGTGAATCATCACGCCAATATTGGCATTGTCGTTAACCAACAAGGGGAAGTCTTGATCGGTCTGAATCCAGCCCAGAGCGAGTAGCAGTCTTGAAATCAACCCACTGGGAGCCAACAGCATGATGATTCCCGCCACGCCCACCAGATGGGGAATCGGTAATGTAATCTGGCAGGCAACACTGGCCCACCGCCCCGCAGATCGTAGCAACAGTGCTAGCCCCACACTGAGAATGGTAGAGAGTCCTGTCGCCAAAAACGCGATGAAAAAGCTGAGCCCCAGCGATCGCCCAAATTCAGGATTGCTCAACGCTGCCCCATAAGCGTCTAGGGAAAACTGCGGATCTCCAAGTACCCCAATTAGCCCAACACTTTGCAAGACTGCCAATATCAGCCCGCCGCCGTAGAGCAGCCCGATGATGCCCACCGCAGGCAGCAGCAATAGGTAAGCATGCCATCCATCTGGCAACGCTTGAGTTAAACGAAAAAATGAAGCTGAGAGCGATCGCCCCGTCGGAAATTCAGCCATACGTCTAGCCACAAGATCGTTCCTATCCTCCCTCATCAAACCACGCCATCAATTCCTCATAAAACTCTGGAAAGAGTTGACGACTGTGATTCAGCCGTCGCAGTCGTTCTGCTGCACTGGGACTGTCTTCTGCATCCTCATACCAGCGATTGGCGGTAATCCAATATCCCGCTGTCCAACAAAACGAGCGCAGGGCTGGAAAGGGGCCAAAAGCCGCAAAATGACGCTCAATTCGTCGAGCTAATTCAGGATCATCCAGTGCCTGATAGTAGCGATCGAGAAAAAACGCGCGATCGCTCTCAGGTAGGCGATAGTCTTGTCGTCGTCGCACGGTCACAGGAGATAAGAAATGTCCCAGATCTCCCGCAGGCGACCCTACTTCGGCCCATTCCCAGTCCACCAAAAATGCCTGCTTTTCACCGACGACCCAGTTTTCATAGGTATGGTCGCTGTGAACCAGACAAACATGAGGATAGTCACTTAGCAATCGTTCTGCTGAGAGATGATCCTCTGCTTTTTCGAGCACCGCGCGAATCATTGCCACTATTTCAGATTCTGCATTTGGCGAATCTAAGTAGGGCTGAGCATAGTCCTTCGCTTCCTGATAAAACAGCGTCAAGGGTGCATCAACCTTCGGCACGGTCGGAATCAGGACTTGGGGATCATAGTCAGAATTGAGGGGCAGCCGATGAAGTTGCGCCAAGGTGGCAGCAGCTTTTTCCAAATCAGAATGGCTGTAGTTGAGCGATCGCCCTTCTAAATAGTTGGTAATCAGAAATGTGTAGGGAAAATCGTCAGTTGGCTCAGTTTGAGCATCGTGAAGCTGATGGCCGATGTCTGTGCCTTGAAGGTAGAGCAAAATCGTTTTCTCAAACTGCGTGACTCGGCTGAAATTACCGCCAAACCGTTTATTGGGGGTATTTACAGCAACCCGCACTAGTTCATGTTGATTGAGTCGAAAAATTAGGTTTGCTTCGCCGTGAGCCAACAGGTGCAGATTGCAGTTTTGAGCATACCGAGGCTTTTTCTGGAGCTGAGCTTGAAGACTCGTTCGGACTTGAGCAATATCAATGGGGATAGACACGATCGCACGTTTCTCGGTGACATCTATCACTCGACGGGCTAAACCCTGACCTGACAAGCTGTCGAGCGTTCCTGGAGCATTTCCTGACTATAGCGATCGCACCTGAGACAGATATGAGAAATATCATGACTGAGCAAGGATCAATTGAAAGATAGGATGTTGTAGATTCGTTCCATTTATTCATTCATCTTCGTTCAGTCATCTTTGTTTTACTCGTAACGGACTTCATGGCAAACCCCTACCAGGGATGGTCGCTAGACGACCGCGATCCCCAGTTTATTCGATCGCTATTTCCTCTGTGGGATTGGCTGTATACTCATTACTTTCAGGTACAAAGTGAAGGGTGGGAACACATTCCAGATCGAAACGTGCTTTTTGTCGGCTCCCACAATGGGGGATTAGCCGCACCCGACACGCACATGGCGATGTATGACTGGTTTCGACGAGCTGGGTGCGATCGCCTCACCTACGGATTGATGCATCCGAAAGCGTGGACTGTCTTTCCCGAACTCGCCGCAATAGCCGCTCGCACAGGGGCAATTCGGGCTCATCCCAAAATGGCGATCGCCGCATTGCAGCATCAAGCGAGTGTCTTGGTCTATCCGGGGGGAGCCCAGGATGCATTTCGACCTCATACCCAGCGCGATCGCATCTATTTTGCAGGTCGTACTGGGTTCATCAAGCTGGCAATGCGAGAAAACGTACCCATCGTGCCCATCGTATCTTGGGGAGCCCATGACACCTTGTACATCGTAGACGACTGCTACAAACAGGTTAAACAGCTCCATGAATGGGGAATGCCTTGGTTCAAAGGCGTCGATCCAGAAGTGTTTCCTATCTATTTTGGCCTCCCTTGGGGCTTGGGCATTGGCCCATTGCCCAACTTGCCCTTACCAGCGCCCATTCACTTACGGGTTGGTAAGCCAATCTATTTCGAACATTCTGGGCGAGACGCTCTCAAAAACCAAGACTATGTTCAGACCTGCTGTAACACCGTGATCGACCAGATGCAGCAAGACCTGGATGAACTTATAACTGCACATCCGCGCTGAGTAAGAACGGATGAAACATGAATTGAAAGAGAAAGCTTAAAGCGAGGCTTTCGATGGAAAAACCTCGCTGGCTTTTGAATCTTTGCCAGAATTAAACTATTGCTGATTTGCGCGTGCATCAAGAACCGCAGCGTAGAACAGCAACGCCGACGCTGGCACACTAAAGGCCAGAATCACACCTGTCACAGTCGTTCCTAGGTCGGGAACACCAGAAGATAGCTCAAAAATGCTGCCCACAGCGGCGATCGCCGCGACACAAGACCCTGCTAAAAAAACGCCACTTTTGGGTGTCACAGTTCTTTCAATGCTCCTTGACGGTGGTAATGATTTAGGTCGAAACAAGGCCGTAAAGTCTCGGTTTGGGTAGTGAATCAAAATTTTGGACTCACGACCTAAAACCTAGAGTTTTTGAACTCTAGTCTCCCGACTTAGACGTAGTGTAATGGGCGATCGGTAATTTCTGTTGCCAATTTGATCCTTAACTCAGCCGATTCACGCTAACGAATGGGCTGAACGGCGTCTACTGCAAAGCCTTGCTTTTGTAGTTCCTGGGTAAGGGCGATCGCATTATCGACCCGATCGACAAACATAACGCCGTTAAGATGATCCATCTCATGTTGAATCACGCGGGAAAGCAATCCGTCAGCCATTAGCTTCTGGGGACGCCCATTTTCGTCTTTGAATGTCACCTCAATGGCTTTAGGACGTACCACGTCGAGGAAAACCTTAGGAATACTCAGACAGCCTTCTTGAGTCACACAAAGCTCTTTGCCAAAGCGCTTGATCACAGGGTTGATCAACACTAGGGGAGGATTTGTAGAATCTTCTGGGTCGCTATCGACCACTAGCATTTGCTTGTTGACTCCGATTTGAGGAGCGGCAAGGCCGATTCCGTCTTCGGTATACATCGTTTCCAGCATTTCTTTTGCAAGCTGGCGAATGTCGTTGTCGATCTTGGTGACGCGCTTGCAGGGCTGTCGCAACATGCGATCGCCCAAGTAGTGGAGTTGAAGAGGAGCTTGTTCTAGCTTTTTCTTTTCAACAGTGATTTGAGAAGTTTGAGAAGCCATAAATTGTTTGTGCGGATCAACAAGCGTCAAAAATTGCCGTGAGTGTATTTTTACATCCCTGTCTCTATATTAAACAATCCCGGAGAAGGGATCTACACCATCTTGACGGATTGTTGGCTTGACGGATTATTTGACGGATTTGTCTTCTGAATAGAAGACGAGATCATTAGTTCTAAACTATTTTCAAAACCTGTATTCAAACTGCATATTGACCTGTGCTGTTGATTCTCTGAAGCAAAAATCTAATCGCAGGCTTTACGGGGTGCAGGACTACGACGTATAAACAGCTAGGGGATTGCATAGGCTTTACATAGCGAGGTTGACAGTCCTTGCAAAACCGTAGTTTGACTGTAGTTTGTAAAAGAAGGGCGATCGCCATGCTAAAGCGGCTGGGACTAGCATTATTAGGGGCGACTAGCCTAGGTTTGATTGATGTGGTTGTGGAACCAGAGGAGTCACCAGCGGGGAGTTATCTGCTGGGAAAGGATGCGTGGAGCATTTCATCTGTGGCCTATGCGGATCAGCCAGTCGTTGAAGAGTCGTCTTCGCTTGCCGTTGTCTACCCGCCGGAGAATCACGAAACCACCGCAGAGCAAATTTTCCTGATCGGCTCTGCTCCGCCAGAGGGCACTGTCATTATCAACGGTCAGGAGATCGAGCGCAGTCCGGCAGGACACTTTGCCCCGAGCTTTCCACTAGACGTTGGCGAGAATCGCTTTACGTTGACCTATGGCGACCAGACGCTAGAAATGCAGGTTCAGCGGCTGTCCCTCGCACCTCCTGTGCCTGAAGGAAGCGACTTCGTCAGCGAAAGCCTCTATCCCCCCATCGATATTGCCCGTCAACCTGGAGAACTGATTTGTTTCGAGGCGATCGCTCCATTTGGCAGCGAAGCTTTTGTCAGTTTGGGAAACCAGCGAATTGCGTTGATGCCCCAGGACAACAGTGTCGTGTTGCCGCCCAATTCAGCGGTTCTAACCCTGCAAAACCAGCCCATCGACATCAACTCCGACACGTCTTCCTCTTCCACAGCGACTTACCAAGGATGCGGTAGCTTTGCAACGCCTGGAAATTTAGGAACTCCGGTTTACGAATTGGCGACAAACGAACAATCCATTACTCAATCCGCTGCGGGAACCGTCGAGATTCTTTCCCCAACTCAAATTCAGGTTGCAGAAGTCACTGGCTCATACGGAGCTGCTCGAACCGGGCCGAGCACGAGCTATTCTCGCCTCACGCCTCTTCCCACGGGCACCCAAGCAGCCGTCACTGGACGAGACGACATTTGGTATCGACTGGACTATGGAGCCTGGATTCGCAATACAGATGTCACAGTGCGTCCGGGAACGGTGCCACCGCGATCGCTGATTCGGAGTGTGCGATCGCAACCCCAGCCGACCCAAACAGAAATCTTCTTCCCGCTTCAGGTTCCAGTTCCTGTCAGTGTGGAACAGGGAAGCGATACTTTCACGCTGATCTTGCACAACACAACGGCTCAGACAGACACCATTTTCATCGACGATGACCCACTCATCCGACGCGTTGATTGGACTCAGCCTCGTCCCGACGAGATTCGTTACACCTTTCATCTCAAAACCGATCAGCAGTGGGGCTACGACCTTCGCTATGAAGGCACAACATTAGTCCTAACTCTGCGCCATGCACCAGTTGTACGCCTAACTGCCGATCAACCGTTGCAGGGAATATCGGTGCTGCTTGACCCCGGACATGGCGGCGAAGAATTGGGGGCGCGGGGGCCAACAGGCTATCCAGAGAAATCAGTCAACTTGGTGGTGTCGAGATTGTTGCGAGATGAACTGATCGCACGGGGCGCAACTGTTTATATGACCCGCAATGAAGATATGGCTGTTTCATTGGGCGATCGCATCGACCTCATCAACCAACTTGCGCCCACCATTGCTCTGAGCATCCACTACAACGCCCTTCCCGACAACGGAGATGCCGTCAACACTGCCGGAATTGGGGCTTTTTGGTACGATGCCCAAGCCCACGACCTGGCTGTGTTTCTCCACGACTATCTAGTTGAAACGCGCGATCGCCCTTCTTACGGCGTGTTTTGGAACAACTTGGCACTGACTCGTCCGTCCATCGCTCCATCGGTGCTGCTAGAGCTAGGTTTTATGATTAATCCCAACGAGTTCGAGTGGATTGTCGATCCGGAGGAACAGGAGGCTTTGGCGATCGCCCTAGCAGATGGCATCACCGCTTGGCTCGAATCATCTCGCGATTAAATTCAAGTCTTAGTGGCGATCGAAGCTTTAGATTCTGACAGGTTCATCCTGTTTTGTGAAAAGCCGTGTCAGAATAACAGTGGAAAAGATTATCATCCCCACCTTTCTTGAGGAAGACATCGTAAAAACTTGTCTCATCCCAAGTCACTGTGGTTGATTAGGTGTTCTCCTAGCGTTTTGCAATAAGAGTGGTCTGTTAGCCTTGCTGTCGTTTTTGAGACAAATCCGCGAAACTATTCATCATTGGTGGTCTGAATTTACGCTTCAGACTCGGCTGATGGCGGCTGCGACACTCGTTGTCTCGCTTTTGATGAGTGGGCTTACCTTCTGGGCAGTCAACACCATTCAACAAGATGCTCGCGTCAACGACACTCGCTTCGGTCGTGACTTAGGGCTTTTGCTTGCAGCCAATGTTGCTCCCCTCGTCAGTGAGAATGAACGGTCAGAACTAGCTCAATTTTCCCATCGGTTTTATGGCAGCACCTCCAGCATCCGCTACATTCTTTACGCTGATGAAGATGGCGACATCTTCTTTGGCATTCCCTTTTCAGAATCAGAGGTGCAGAATTCTCTGACTCTTCAACGTCGAATGCAGCTGCCCGAAAGCTATCGACGCGACTTGGAGCAACCGATGGTGCGCCAGCATGTCACTCCCGATGGTGAAGTGACTGATGTTTTTGTGCCCCTAGTTCAAGACAGCCGCTACTTGGGCGTCCTCGCCATTGGGATTAATCCCAACCCGACGGTGGTCGCCTCGTCCCATTTAACTCGCGATGTCACGATCGCAGTATTTGTCTCCATTTGGGTCATGGTTATCTTGGGAGCCGTATTTAATGCTCTGACAATCACTCAGCCTATCAAGGAGCTATTAGTCGGAGTCAAAAACATTGCTGCTGGAAACTTCAAGCAACGAATCGATCTGCCATTGGGTGGAGAGTTGGGAGAGCTGATTCTCAGCTTCAATGAGATGGCCGAGCGGTTAGAACGCTACGAAGAGCAAAATATTGAAGAACTGACCGCAGAAAAGGCAAAGCTAGATACCCTCGTCTCCACAATCGCTGATGGAGCCGTACTTTTAGACTCCGAAATGCGAGTCGTGCTCACAAATCCAACAGCTTGTCGCATTCTTAGCTGGGAGGACAAAGTAGAGGTGATTGGTGCGAATGTGCTGCACTATTTACCAGAATCCATCAAGGTCGAGCTGACTCGTCCCCTTTACCAGATTGCGACGGGACGGTTTTCTCATACTTCGTTGTCACGGGAGCGAGAGGGAGCTGAGTTCCGAATCACAATGCCAGAACCGCCTCGTCGCACTGTCCGGGTGCTGCTCACCACAGTTCTAGACCAGGCTAAAGAACACCTTAAAGGCATTGCCATCACCCTACAAGACATCACCCGTGAGGTTGAGCTGAATGAAGCCAAAAGTCAGTTCATCAGCAATGTCTCTCACGAATTAAGGACACCATTGTTCAATATCAAGTCTTTTATCGAGACTCTGCATGAATACGGGGAAGACCTAACCGAAGTCGAGCGACGCGAGTTTCTTGACACCGCCAATCGAGAGACCGATCGTCTAACTCGCCTAGTCAACGATGTGCTTGATCTCTCTCGATTGGAATCGAACCGCCGCTATCGATTCGAGCAGGTGGAACTGATTCAGCCCATCGAACAAATCCTGCGCACTTACCAGCTCAACGCTAAAGACAAAGAGATTGAGCTATTGCATGAAATTCAGCCCGAACTCCCTTCTGTTTTAGGCAACTACGATTTGCTTTTGCAAGTCTTCGCGAATCTGGTTGGAAATGCTCTGAAATTTACCAAAGCGGGGGGGCAAGTCGCTATTCGCGCTTATCTGGTAGAAGAGGAGAACCCGCAAACCCACAGCCACGTGCGAGTGGAAGTCTCGGATACTGGGATTGGCATTGATCCAGACGATCAAAGAGCTATTTTCGATCGGTTCTTCCGAGTCGAAAACCGGGTTCATACGCTGGAGGGGACAGGTCTAGGCTTATCTATCGTTCGCAACATTGTCGAAAAGCACCATAGTATGGTTCATCTCATTAGCGAGGTCGGTATTGGAACCACATTCTGGTTTGATTTGGCGATCTATAAGCCAGAAGCTCCTTCATTCGAGGCGCTACTTTCATTAGATGATGGCGCTAAAGATGATGGTGCTAAACCTCAAGAACAAGACAATTCTGAGAATGCCAGCGTTGCCAACCATGCTGCCAATCGAATGATTTTGACCACTAGCCCCTCTAATTTGTCGTCGGAAGAAACTGATTAGAGTTTACTGATTAGAGTTTAAAGAGGATGTTTGAGAAGTCGTTAATGCTATCAGCTCTCCATTTTCTATAGCGTTGTCGGCGCAGCACAGGGGAATATTAGAGAGATCGAAAAGCCCTGATGTGCCATTCAATCCTTTTCAGATATCCTCTCAGGTATTCCTTTTTCCATGTGATTCACGGTGAGTGAACCAAAGTGATTCAATATGCCAATGTCAGAACACCAGGAAACACTCTCATCGACTTCTGCGTCTGACCTAACTCCGTCAGCGGGTGCAACCTATGGATGGGGTCAGGAGTTGCAAGACTTGTTGCGAGGATCCGCCGGTAGCTTTTTGTTTGGCATTCCGCTGCTCTATACCGTTGAAGTCTGGTCTATTGGCTCTTCAGCAAGTGGACCCATGCTGCTGGCAATCTTGGGAGTAACCTTTGTTATGGTGTGGCTACTCACTCAAACCGAGGGATTTCGGCGGACATTGAGCCTGCGACCTGCAGAGGCGTTGATGGAGAGTGTCGAAGCTCTGAGTCTAGGCATGGTTTGTGCCGCGATCGCCCTAATTATTCTGCGCCGCATCAATCTCGATACCCCCTTCACCGAAACGCTGGGAAAGCTTGTGTTCGAAGGGGTTCCCTTTTCCTTAGGAGTCGCCCTAGCCCGATCAACGCTGAGCCAGCCTCGACAGCGCGATCGCCGTCATGTCAACTCGTCCCGACGCTTTGCTGCTCCAGATCTGTTTAACTTACAGGATACTCTAATTGACTTAGACGCAACTCTCATCGGCGCTATCATCATTGCGTTCAGCATTGCTCCTACAGAAGAAGTGAGACTGCTATCTGCTTCATTGCCGCCCTTGTGGTTGCTGATTGTGATGGCCGCTTCTCTATTTTCGTCATACATCATCGTTTTCGCTTCAGGATTTGGCGATCGCACAGAACGTCAGCAGCGTGGTCTTTTACTAAGTCCTGTTACCGAAACTTTGATGGCCTACATTGTTGCACTCGCTGCATCTGTCATGATGCTCATTTTCTTTCAACAGCTCTCTCCATCCGATCCATGGCAAGAGTGGGTAGGCGATGCTATTGTACTTACGTTTCCCGCTACGATTGGGGGAGCGGCTGGACGCATTCTCATCTAGAAGGTCGAAGGACGATGCATGTCCCAGAATAATCCTGCAGATTCACCGACAGACCCATCAGCGGCTTCGCAGAACAATTCAGAAGAGGTAAAAACTCCAAAAACTCTTTTAGAACCACGCACAGAGCGATCGCTCGCGGAATGGGTCACGTTCACGATTGCTGCATTGATCTTGAGCACCTTGATTGGACTCATCATTTACGATTGGCAAGCCAACCAAAATCGTCCGCCAGCCTTTCAAGTCGAAGTGACTGAGTCAGCTCGGATCACGGACGGTCGGTACTACGTGCCGTTCTCGGTTCGAAATACAGGAGGGCGAATTGCTAGAACTGTGCAAGTAACCGCAGAGCTTTTATTGAGCGACGGAGAGAGTGAGTCAGGAGAACAGCAAATCGATTTCCTCTCGGGCAATGAGCGCAAATCAGGTAGCTTTGTCTTCGCTCATAACCCCCAAGAGGGAGAACTGCTGATTCGCGTGGCGAGTTATGGTCTGCCCTGATTTACGATTGTGCAGCCTTTCCCTTCGAAGAGGCGAATTGAGAAACACTGGCCTCAGGGCGATCGCCCTTTCCTCAAAGGATCTTCCGCGAGCTAGATGTATATTCGAGCTTTAATATCCTTTGATAGATAGTGTCAAGGAAAAGCCTTTGTGCTACAGTTTCGGCTGGTTTTGACCGAGATAATTTGACCGAGATAAAAGGAAGACTCAGACCAAAGCAATCGCTAAAGTTTTTCAGATGGCGCTGGCGCTTCTTTAACATAGGCAGAATTCCGCGAGCGTCTCTTTGCTTCAACACGCCTCGGTGCATCGGGCAACAGCTTCAACGCCCATATCGTTCTGACAGCTTCAAAAACTTCTTAGGCTTCCTTGACCCATCGTTGTTATCCACAGTTACCCACACCTTCTTGCTTTATGACAAACGTTCCCAAGTCTTCTATTCCAACACTACCTCCTGAAAGTCCCCAGGGAATTCCTATTGCAGCAGAACGAGCTGCAAAACGAGTGGGTTGGGGGAGCTGGCTCACCTTTTGGGGGCAGCTCTTGGTGGGGGCAGTCACTCTAGTTCTGCTCGGATTAGCCGTGATCAGTCGATGGATAGATGATGGCGATCGCACTATTTGGGTGGGACTGTCGATTGTGTTGGCGATCGCTAGCCTGGTGACTTTGCTCATCAGCGTCTATCTAGCTTTTCGTCTCACTCGTCTGGCTCGCTACCTGATGGTGCCCCAGCTAACTCCTACCCCTTCCCCTAGCAACATTAATAACCAAGCCACCTTAGCGCTTTTGGTCAGCACAGTTGGCCTAGCTTTAGGTCTACTTGGTGCTGAATTGAGTACTGTATCGCTATTGGCTAAAACTTTTTCTAATCCCCAAGGAGCAGCTCTGCCTACCGCTGAGAGCACCTTGCGAGTGCTAGACGTGTTAGTCATTCTGGTCAACAGTGGCTTGGCCTTAGTTCATTTTGGGGCTCAAGTCGTCAATTTCTGGATCCTACGCCAGGAAAAGTCGTAGTTTACTTCTTTCCTATTACGCGTTCCCTTATGGGATAGGGTGTGTCGCTCAGTAGCAGGTTAACTTCAAACGATGGATAGAAATAACCACACTCCCTTAGGATGATGCCTCTAGTCGAGCCGCATGAGAGATTTTATAAGAAGCTTATTGTTAAATAGTAGGAGAGTCAAATGGAAAAATACATTTGCGAAGAATGCAACTACGTTTATGATCCTGCAAAAGGAGATCCTGATTCAGGAATTGAACCCGGCACTCCATTTTCCGCAATTCCCGATGACTGGCAGTGCCCACAGTGTGGAGCTAAGAAATCACAATTTAAGCCTTACAGAGTCGGCGAGCCCAGTGTCTCCTAGGCAAATAAACACTCTTAATGGCTAATAATTTGAAGCCAAAGAGAAGTAGCTTTTTTTTAGTATCTGAGTACAAGTTGGTTCTGTTTTCAAAAAAGGATCAATCGGCAATAGATTCTAAAAGAATCAATAATCAGACAATAGATTGTGAGGGAAGATTATGAGGGAGTCTGTCTTCGAATCTTTCTTCGCAATCTATTTCAGTGATATACCCCACTTCACTTTTTGGAAAAAAGAGGAAAAAGGAAATTTTTCGTGAGCGAAACATATAACTACTTACCTGATTCCGAGAACGACTATATGTCTATCAATTGGAGTCGAGCTGCGGGATTAGCTTTTCTTCATTTAATGGCACTACTCGCTCCGTGGTTTTTCTCTTGGGACGCATTAGGCGTGGCCGTCTTCATGCACTGGCTTGGCGGTAGTATTGGAATCTGTTTGGGGTATCATCGACTCCTAACCCATCGCAGCTTTCAAACTCCCAAGTGGGTAGAGTACGTCATCGTCACGATTGGTGCGCTGGCTCTTCAAGGAGGGCCTTTGTTCTGGGTCGCAACTCATCGTATGCACCATGCATTCACAGAAGACAATGAGCGAGATCCATACTCATCCAATCGAGGTTTTTGGTGGAGTCACATGCTTTGGCTGGTACTTCCACGAGGTCAAACATTCGATCCTGAGGTTCACAAATCCTTAGTCCCTAAGCTGGCAAAAAATCCTTACTATTCTTGGTTGAATCAATATTATCCATTGCTTCAAATCCCCCTAGGCGTAGTTCTTTACATGTTAGGTGGATGGTCATACGTCGTTTACGGCATCGCGGTTCGTGTCGTTGTGCTGTGGCACAGTACTTGGCTAATCAACTCCGCTACTCATCTCTGGGGTTATCGTAATTTTGATTCCGGTGACAATGCCAAAAACCTATGGTGGGCAGCACTGTTGACCTATGGAGAAGGTTGGCACAACAACCATCACGCCCATCCTTCTATCGCGCAAGCGGGATTGCGATGGTGGGAGATCGATGTTACGTGGTGGGCAATAGTGCTCTTAGAGCGATTGGGTTTAGCTCATCATGTGAGACGATCAAATTGGGAGATTGATCGTCAGCTAGGCAAACAAACTGAAGTCATATAGTAGACGCCGAAAATCATGGCTCTTGAAATATTCTTGAAACTATCAGCGGCATGAATGATTTTGAGCGAGAGACATTTTCTGGCCTGATGTTTGAGACTTGAGTGTCATCTTCTATTCAAGACTTAAACATTGAGCCTTATCTTAATTGCCATCCCTTAGCCACACTCACGAGGCGATATCAACAGCATCAGGTTGCTTACTTGCTTACGTTGGCGATGAGAAAAATAAAGGCAGTTGTATGAGCTCACGGTTGATTGAAATATTTCTGCCTGACGATCAGCATCAGCAAGCAAAAGACTTGTTGATTAACAATCCTGAGTTTGAAACATGGTGGGAAGCACTGTCTCAACAGATGCTCTGGATCAGAGTTTTTGTTGATCAGGATGATGTTGAAGAGCTTGTCGATCGGTTTTCTCAAAAATTTGATAAAGTTGAAGGCTTTAGGTTGTTGATTCTAGATATTGAAGCTTCAGTTCCTACCTCAGAAGCCGAAGAGAAAGAAGGCTCTGATGATTCGTCTCATCAGTCTTCGATATCAACATCTTTATCTGATCAGCTCACTCCTGATATCGATACTGACCTTGATCCCAAATCTACTCGGATCAACCGCATCGAAATCTATGACCGAGTCGCTGAAGGGTCTCAGTTGTCGCTGGTGCAGATCGTCATGGTGTTACTATCTACGGCGATCGCAGCCATTGGTATTTTGCGAGATAACCAGGCCGTCGTCATCGGAGCGATGGTGATTGCGCCTCTTCTCAAACCCAATATGGCTCTGGCCGTTGCGACGACATTAGGGGATAGGTCGTTTGCTCTGCGCACGCTTTGGGCAGGCATAGTGGGAATTTCAATTTCCCTTGTGCTCTCCGTACTGATTGGAGTTGCGGCTCCAGTAGTTGATTTGGATTCCTCAGAGATTGCCAGTCGTCTTCGGGTGGGTTGGCCCGACGGAATTTTGGCATTTGCATCTGGAGCCGCAGGGGCGATCGCCCTAACCACTGAAGAGCGCAGCGGCTTGGTCGGCGTCATGGTATCTGTAGCGCTGTTGCCTCCGATCGTTGTCCTTGGCTTGTTGGTTGGCGAGGGCTATTGGGGGCTGGCATTGGGAACGACATTGCTCGTCGTTGCCAACATCATTTGTCTCAATCTAGCCGCAGTGACAACATTTTTGGTTCAAGATTTACGGCCTCAGAGCTGGAGAGATAGGCCAAAGGCGGAACTCTTGACCGGAACAGCCTATGTCATTTGGATTGGCTTACTGGTTGGGCTGATTGGGGTAGTCGTGCTCTCTCGCTTTAACAACATTGGCTCCTTCTAGTGGTTTGTTTAGTTGTCTGTGTTGAAGACTAGCAAATACCGACGGGAACTCAGTCTTATTTGCCGTTTGCCGCATCGACCCAGACGGTCATCTCTTTCAGGTCAAGAGATCCAAACTGGGTTGCGAGCGCCACATCTGCCGCATCACGACCATAGGCGATCGCAATTCGATTACCACGACGTTCGCTTTGGGTTGCATCAAAGGTGTACCAGTGATCGCCAATATATGCTTCGAACCAGGCATGTAAATCCATCGGATCTAGCTGATACAGATAGCCCACCACCATCCGAGCTGGGATGCTCAAACTTCGGCATAGAGCAATACCTAGATGAGCAAAGTCACGGCAAACCCCAGCCTTATTTTCTGCCGTTTCTACCGCAGAAGTAGACGGATTGCTCGTCCCATATTCATATCGAATGCTTTCTTGTATCCACCGCCGAATTGCCTCGACTTGGTCATAACCGGGTTTTGCATCCGCTACAACTTCAATGGCAAGATCACCCAAACGATCGGCTTGGCAGTAACGACTAGGCAGCAAAAACTGCAGCACTGAATCTGGCAGGTCTTGTACAGGCATGAAGGGAGCACCGGGGCTGGCGTCGATTTGATCGGGGGCTTCAACTTCAACCGTTGTGTTAACTTCAAGTTCCCCTTCTGGAACGACGAGCCTCTGACACAAGTTGCCATAGATATCGGTATATTCCACCACCGGAATCGAAGGCGTTAGGACATATTCTTCTTTGACGACCCACTGCCCCCAACCGCTGCGAGGTCTGAGCATCAAGATCACCGGAGTCGGGGCGATCGCCGCATATGAGAGATGACATCCAGCACTCAAGCGCATGTATGGTTTAGTGTTCCAAAACGTTTTGCACACCGACAATATCATCATCGTTGTTGTCGAGTAGTTACCTTTTGACGGATGACGAGCCAAATGATGAGCAAAGCACTTCATCATCTCAGGCAACCCTCTTGACTGGGTTCAACCCTCAGATATAGCAATGCGCAGATAGGTTAGGACAGATATTGATGTAGAAGCCGCGCACCGCGCGGCTTCTACATTAACTATTGGTTTTATATCAGCGCGTAGCACTATACCAGTCTTCCTAATTGCAGGATTCGGAAAGGCAAGTGACTAAAACAGCTTGAATGGCAGCTCCTTCAACAAACTCCTCCGTCTCGTTGTATTCAGCGGTGGATGATGGATAAATTCCGGCGTAGTCGTCGGCAGGGCTGCCGCCGCCGCGCGTTCCAAACAAAACATTGTTAGCGGCAAAATCCTCAAAGCGAACATATTCACGGGATTCGTTCGCCAGATTGTAAGCCAGAATAGCGTTGCCATAGGCAGTTTCAGCTTCGGAAATCGGAGTTCCCGGCCCTATCCCTTCTGCTGTGCGAAAGGTGGAGGCTGTAGTCAGCAATCCCTGAACGATAGAGTCATCTTCAAACGTTTCGCTGGAGAAGTAGAGAATGTAGAACTGGACTTCTCCGTTTTGCCGAACGGCGATCGCATCAAAATCTACGATGAACGGCGACTCGACGGTGTATTCTACGTTTTCCCCTAACGCTTGTTGCAGTTCAGAAAAGGTCATACCGAGTTTGGCTACGCCGATTCCGTTTTGAGAAATCAAGCGAGCTTCCTGTCCTGCTGGATCAGTCGTATCCGAATCACTCGCATCATCCGCAACCGAACTGTCTGTCTCCTCTGAGGGCATCTCAACAGTCGGATCGGTTGCATCTGGGGTCGAGGAATCAGATGAGTCATCGCATCCGGTCAACAGGGCGAGGGACAATCCAATAGAACAGAGGGCAATGAGCAATGTACGAATATTCATAGTGACGGGTAGGTAGGTCATTCAAAGGAAGGCTGAGGAGGTGGAATATCTTTCCAAGAGCAAGGTCTCAACGATATGAGAATAGCTTGATCACTGCGCGTGCATACCGGTTTTGGAGATTGCCAACTGGCGAATGATTTTCGGAGGGGCATGGCATTGCCATGCCCGTACAGCGGGCAATTGGTGGATTGGTAGGTTCTATATCATTCGTCAATTTCGCAACGCCCGGTTTTGCATGGGTAGTGCGGGCATCTTGCCCGCGTTGGCAACTCTCAATCAGAAGAAACGAGACGCTCGCACTACAAACATCAATCAATTTGCAAATGTGGGTTGCTCCCGATCACTGTTTTGAAGCGTCGCTAAACATAAGCCTCTTCTCTCAAAAGACGCACGATCATATCCGTCATGTTCCTAAAAGCGCCCCTCGTGTTCCGGAAGAATTTCTTTCACTCCGTTTGTCAGCAAGCGAAGGGTCAGCAAGCAAACATTATCTTAGCCATTCTGTTGAAATGAACAGAAGCTGAGCGAAACGAACTCAGCAAACCGACTCCCTCTTAAAGACTTACACTAATCATCAGTCAGAAACAATCACGTTACACCTGAGAGGAGTTGCCTGTGGCAAAGGCGAAAACCGATAGCCCTTTACAACGAACACCTTTGTATGACCTACACCGCGAGCAGAATGCGCGGATGACTCCTTTTTCAGGGTGGGAAATGCCTGTGCAGTATAGTGGCATTTCTCCTGAGCATCATGCGGTGAGAAACAAAGCAGGCATGTTTGACATTTCTCATATGGGCAAGTTCACTCTGGTCGGCAAAGGGGCGATCGCTCAACTCGAAGCTCTTGTGCCTTCTGATCTCAGTCGCCTCAAAGCAGGAGATGCACAATATACCGTGCTGCTCAACGATGCTGGTGGCATTATCGACGATTTGATTGTGTATTACGAAGGAACCGACGATGCCGGGGTGGATCATGTGACCATCATCGTCAATGCGGCTACGACCGAAAAAGATCGAACCTGGCTGCTCGATCACCTAGATACCGACGCTCTTGCATTCCGAGATTTGTCAAAGGATAAGGTGCTGATTGCGGTGCAAGGGCCGGAAGCCGTCGCTTTGCTTCAGAATTTCGTCGAAGAAGACTTAGGTGCTGTCGGACGATTTGGTCACATGACAGGCACGGTTATGGGACAGCCCGGATTCCTCGCTCGAACAGGCTACACCGGGGAAGACGGCTTTGAGGTGATGGTCGATCCAGAGACTGGCAAAAATCTGTGGCGATCGCTCATTGAAGCAGGTGTTTTGCCTTGTGGACTGGGTGCGCGAGATACCCTGCGCTTGGAAGCTGCAATGGCGCTGTACGGACAAGACATTGACGATATCACTTCGCCTGTCGAAGCGGGACTCAACTGGCTGATTCACCTCGACAGCAAAGGAGACTTTATTGCTCGGTCGGTGATTGAGCCGCAAAAGCAAGGGGGAGCGTCGAAAAAGTTTGTGGGCTTGCAAATGCAAGGACGGGCGATCGCTCGTCACGACTATCCGGTGATTCACGATGGCGAACCTGTCGGAAAAATTACCAGCGGCACTCTCTCTCCCACCCTCGGCTATCCCGTAGCTCTGGCCTACGTCCCGTCGGCACTGGCAAAAATTGGGCAAATCCTAGAAGTCGAAATTCGCGGTAAAACTTATCCCGCAACTGTGGTGAAAAAGCCGTTTTATCGACGTAGCTAGTGCGATCTCTAAGAGTTTTGTGCCTCTATTTGCCCCTCTAGACCACGGATTCACGATTATTTAATGGAAAACCCTTGATTCTAGAGCGTCTTTCGCTGATGATTCCCTTAATTATTACTGGTTAACTGGAAGGAAATCCCCCATGAGCTACCGCATGGATCGCCGCGCCTACGCTGACACCTATGGTCCTACCGTGGGCGATCGCGTTCGGCTGGCCGATACTGAACTGTTCATCGAAGTCGAGCAAGACTTTACGCCCTACGGCGATGAAGTGAAGTTTGGGGGCGGCAAGGTGATTCGAGACGGCATGGGTCAGTCGCCCATTTCGAACGCGGATGGAGCCGTGGATTTGGTGATCACCAATGCGTTGATTCTAGATTGGTGGGGCATTGTCAAAGCTGACATTGGCATCAAACAGGGCAAAATTTTCAAAATTGGGAAAGCGGGGAATCCCTATATTCAAGACAACGTAGACATCATTATTGGGCCGGGCACCGAAGTTATCGCGGGAGAAGGGATGATTCTCACGGCGGGCGGCATTGATGCCCACATCCACTTGATTTGTCCGCAGCAGACCGAAACGGCGATCGCCTCTGGGGTAACGACGATGATTGGCGGCGGCACTGGCCCTGCCACAGGCACCAACGCCACCACCTGCACCCCTGGCCCCTGGAATATTCATTGGATGCTGCAAGCGGCTGACGCGTTTCCGCTCAACTTCGGTTTTTTGGGTAAAGGCAATAGCGCCCAAACTCCAGGATTGGTTGAGCAAGTTCAGGCTGGAGTGATGGGATTGAAGCTCCACGAAGACTGGGGAACGACTCCAGCGACTATCGATACCTGCTTGTCTGTCGCGGATGAGTACGATGTGCAAGTTGCCATTCACACCGACACATTGAATGAAGCAGGCTTTGTCGAAAATACCATTGCGGCGTTTAAGAATCGCGCGATTCACACCTATCACACGGAAGGCGCAGGCGGTGGTCATGCTCCCGACATCATCAAGGTTTGCGGTGAGGCCAATGTGCTGCCCTCGTCTACCAATCCCACTCGTCCCTATACAGTCAACACCCTAGAAGAACATCTCGACATGCTGATGGTATGTCACCACCTCAGCCGCAGTATTCCGGAAGATGTAGCCTTTGCTGAGTCGCGCATTCGCAAAGAAACGATCGCGGCTGAAGATATTCTGCATGACTTGGGAGCCTTTAGCATGATTGCTTCTGACTCTCAGGCCATGGGGCGCGTGGGTGAAGTTATCATCCGCACCTGGCAGACCGCCCACAAGATGAAGGTGCAGCGGGGGCCACTACCTGAAGACTCTGAACAAAACGACAACACCCGTGCCAAGCGCTATGTGGCGAAGTACACCATCAACTCAGCCCTGACTCATGGTATCGCCGATTATGTGGGTTCGGTAGAAGAAGGGAAACTGGCGGATCTATGTCTCTGGAATCCCGCCATGTTTGGCGTCAAGCCAGAACTCGTGATTAAAGGAGGGGCGATCGCCTGGGCCCAGATGGGCGATCCCAACGCCAGCATTCCCACCCCGCAGCCGATTCACATGCGACCGATGTTTGGCAGCTTTGGGGGGGCGATCGCCGCGACGTCATTCACCTTTGTCTCTCAAGCCGCAGCCTCTGCAAACCTGGGAGAGCAAATTGGTCTCCAAAAACCAACGGCACCCGTGAGCAACACTCGCCAAATCAGCAAAGCCGACATGAAGCTAAACGACTATCAGCCCAACATCGAAGTCGATCCTGAAACCTATGAAGTGCGTGCCGATGGTCGAGTTGCTAACCTGCGAACCCGCAAACGAATTGCCAATGGCTCAGCGCTACTTCTTGTTCTAAGCGTACGAAAATATGGATTGATGGCGGGATGTTCTGCGATCGCCATCACGATCCCATTCATGTTTCCAACTTGTTTACATGATTTCCCTTCTCAATCTAAGCACCGGAACTTTCAAACAACTTTGATTCATTGGAACTAACCTCCAGGACTTTGGTGCCTGTTGGTTTACTTCTTACCTTCAATTGGTGGCATCTCAACATTTCCTTAATCTTGAGAGGAGAAAAACGATCGCCACACCAGTCTCTGAATCTCTCTTCTGGCAAAGGTTTTGAAACAACCGGAAAAAATAAATCTTTTTTTGGTGAAGATGATCGGAAAAAGAAATCAAGTGGGCAAGTTATATCCAGGAATTCGAAATCCAGTATCCCGCACTACCAGGAGAAACAATCCATGAAGACTGAACTGCAAGCAAAACTCATCCAGCACGTTCTCAAGCTCCGCAAGAATGACAAAGGTTTTACCCTCATTGAGCTGCTGGTTGTCATCATCATTATCGGTATTCTCTCTGCGATCGCTCTACCTTCCTTCTTGAACCAAGCCAACAAAGCACGTCAATCTGAAGCTCAGACTTATGTTGGTACTTTGAATCGGGGTCAGCAAGCCTATTATCTTGAAGAGAATGAATTTGCCGCCGAATTACTTGACCTCGAACTCGGCATTGTTGACGAAAGCGAAACCTATACCTACGCAACTGGCGATGAAGCTGGGGGACTGAACAACGCTGGTGTTGATTCAACAGTAACCAATACCGCAACTCCTGTTGCTGATGGAGCCACAGTTAAAGGCTATGCTGGTCGTGTTTTTGTTCAACAATTAGCAGACGATACAGCAACCACAGTAGCCGTTCTCTGTGAAGGAGAACCACTCGCTGTTCCTGAGGTTGCCGGTGTTACCACTCAGGATGAATGTCCTGAATAATCCGAAAGTCTTCAAATTTTTGTCGTCAGATTGTGAATATTACCGCTTAAGATAAGCGATACTTTCACATCTATAAAAGCTGGGGATGTGCTGAGAAGATGCGTCCCCAGTTTTTTTTAATCCGAATTGTTTTCTAGTCTTTTCCTCAATGACCTTCGAACTTGGTAGCATCTCAAAGCAATAATCAACGCCGATAAGAACCTCACTATGGCTCTGTGGAGTATTTCCGCAATTGATGCCTATGCTCACATGTTGCCTGCTTTCGATATAGGCTCAAAAGATTCTTTCGAAATCTAGTATCGCGCACTACCAGGAGAAACAATCCATGAAGACTGAACTGCAAGCAAAACTCATCCAGCACGTTCTCAAGCTCCGCAAGAATGATAAGGGTTTTACCCTCATCGAGCTGCTGGTTGTCATCATCATCATCGGCATCCTGTCTGCGATCGCTCTACCTTCCTTCTTGAACCAAGCCAACAAAGCACGTCAATCTGAAGCTCAGACTTATGTTGGTACTCTGAATCGGGGTCAGCAAGCTTACTACCTAGAAGAGAATGAATTTGCTGAAGAGTTACTTGACCTCGAACTCGGCATCGTCGAGGAAAGCGAAACTTATACTTATGAAACTGGTGTAAACCGTGTTGATGCTGGTGTCAACTCAACCGTAACCAACGAAGCAGAGCCCGTTGCTGATGGAGCCACAGTTAAAGGCTATGCGGGTCGCGTGTTTATTCAACAACTGGCAGACGATACAGCAACAACAGTAGCTGTTCTCTGCGAAGGAGAACCACTTGAGGTTCCTGATGTTGCAGCTGTTACAACTCAGGAAGAATGTCCTGAATAACCGCAAGGACTTCAACCTTCGCGACCAGACCATGAAAATTGCTGTCTAAAACAAGCAAAACTTTCGTAGCTATAAGATAGGGGATGTACTGTAAAAGTGCATCCCCTGTTTTTTTAATTCATGAGCTTGCTGAAAAAGCCTCGGAACTTGGTAGCATCTCAAGGCAACAATCAACGCCAACGAGAACTTCATATGGATCTGTGGAATATTTCCGCAATTGATATCCACGCTCATTTTCTATCCGCTTCTGACACAGCCTCAGACGACTTTAGCATTGCCCTTGAAAGAACAGCATTCGCCTCAGAGCACCCTGCCCAGAGACTGTACGATCAGCGCAGTCTTAGAGATGTAGGAGCCCTCCTCGGCTGTGAACCGACAACTGAGGCGATCGCCACTCAATGTAACAACTACGGTGCAGAAGAAGTAACTCGGATCTGCTTCGAAGCGGCAAATCTAGAGGCTATTTTTCTAGATCACGGTCATCACAAAAGCGATCGATCGGAACAGTCCTTCTCTCCAACTCTTCCTCAAAAGCACATCCAATCTCATCAGCTAATTTGCTTGGAGTCTTTAGCGGAGCACCTCATCTCGAAAGTTGATCGGTTTGATGTATTTTTGGAGTGGTTTCGGAGTGAGCTTGATCCGCTACCACAAGGATGTGCTGGATTTCAGAGCATTGCGGCAACCCGTTCGGGGCTTGATATTCATCTGGTTTATCCCCATGTCGCTGAAGAGTGTTTTTATCACCTCAAGCATCAGCAAGATGAAACAAGACGTCATCCCAGCCTTCCTAAAGAACTCATTGATTTTCTATTGCTCATTGCTTTTGAAGTGGCTGCCCGCTATCGTATTCCGTTACAGTTTCAAGCGGGTTTCAGCGGCACGAGAGCCGACTTGCGTCTAGCAAATCCTCTACATTTACGCCCTATTCTAGAAGAGTCACAATATAGCGAAGCTCCAATCGTTATTCTGTGTGGAGCTTATCCATATACCCAAGAAGCAGGAATTTTATCGGCGCTTTATCAACAAGTCTACGTTAGCCTCAGCACCATCGTTCCTGGTCTCAGCATGGCAGGCATAACAAACGTTTTGGGTCAACTCTTAGAGTGCGCCCCCATCAGCAAAATTCTCTATTCTTCCGGGGGGCAAGCACGACCAGAACTGCTCTACCTAGGGGCAAAATGGGGGCGAATGGCTTTGGAAAAAACATTAGAAGAAACGATTCGAAATGGAGACCTAACAATTCAGGAGGCTGAAAAAGGGGCGATCGCCATTCTCAACAGCAATGCTCGTAGATTATACTCTCTGCCAACAGACGACTGAGGCCGAAAAAGGGGCGATCGCCCCTCCTCATCACTGATCACAATAATTTCTGAAGCGATTTGAATTTAGAGAAGAAGGAAAAAACATGCAGCTCAGTTTCTGGGCATTGACCAAAGTTATGACTCTTCGGAGTTCTGAGTAGATGCGGCTTGTCCTGATCTTGTCCAACGTCGGTTTTCATCCCGGTTCACGCGCTGATCAGATGGGACTTGTAGAACCTGACTTTTTCTCTGAGCTGCTTCCTAACACAAGTTATGACTCGGACTACACTGCATGCTTAAACAGAGCATCGAGATACACTCGGGCCGTGCGTCGATAGTTACGCGACGACTCCAATCCCGTACTGTTGCCATTTTGCAGAAGGAATAGCGATAAGGCGGCAGAAAATACCCGATCTTGATCCCAATCGGGATGAGTTTCTAAGTAGCCCTTGAGAGATTCATGCAAATCCTCAGGAATTTCAGCCAAGATGCTTACAGTGGCATTCATAAGAAAACTCTCCTAAAAAATAAACAGGTCACGCCTTCCTAGACTTTTCTCGCTGTCCCATCGGTTCTGATCAATTCATCATTAATCAGAACCGATGATTTCCAGCACAAAACGACGCAGGCTGAACAAGCAGAGTACATGTGCGGTTCATTCCATCACCTCAAATCACAGCGAATAGACAAAGGTAGGATCGTCCGTCCGGAGTAATCAGATGCGGCTGGGTAAACCACTCAACTTAGGAGTTACTCAAAGTTAAAGACAAAAACAACAGATCTCAATTCCAAAACAAGAGAATCGACAAGATGTAAACTCTCTCCGGAGGTTTTGCAAATGCCTGTTGCCTGCATCGACGATGAGTGACCTAAGCCGTAAGTACAACTCAATTCAGAGCGCTTTCATTAAAGGTATGTGGGCTTATTCTGCGTGATGAGGAGGGGGGTGTCAACGCTATTATGTGAAGCCCAGAGCTTTATAAAAAGATCTGATTTACGAAGGAATAGGGGTTTGAGGTCAGTTTTCGTTACGTTGCTTAACATATTAGAGCCGTTTCTCAGAAAGCCGCGCAACATTCAGCATATTCCCCAGAAACATCGACAAAGGCTGATGAGTCGGTATTCGAGTTGTGGAGAAACTGTGGAAAGCTGTGGAAAACTTGTGGAAATTTCGAGTGCCGATGTGGAAAGTATGGGGAAAAGGTGGGGAAAAAAATGTTGAAAGATAAGAAATGCAAAAAGTTGAGAAACTGGCCTCTGTTACGATGCTCTGACAGATTTCACTGATTTGCTCCTCCACTCCTCTATCCACACCTACGAACCCAGCGAACGAAAGAAGCAATGGATTCAGAGGTATTGCACATCAGGCGAACAAAGCTCTTGACTGAGTTTTGAATCGTTCTAAGTCTCGGCAATGCGTTGAGCCGCAAAAACCACACCAAATAATAAGTCTATGTGTTGGTTTATTCTTCAACTGAGTATGAGCGGAGAGAACCGTGAAACGGTGAGAGTTTCTCCCTAAATTTTCCAGACGTTGCAAACATATTTTTGTGTCAGTGAAGTCTCGCGATCGCCCTTCTCCTGGAAGACAGGTGCCGCCACTTCATCATTAATGTAAAAAAATATACTAAGTGCTTACGCGTTCTCAGATACTTAATTATTAGAGGCTATCAACAGAGAAAACTTACGAGTCTTGCCTAGATTGGTCTACAAGTCGTCAATCTAGGTCAGCATAGCGTTGGTATGCCGAAAGGTTCGGGCATATTAGGTATAGCAAATGACCTTCAGTCAGGTTTCAGATGGACGGATTTTCAGAACACTCCCTTCAGATGTGTGCCGATTCTTTTCCACACCAGGCAGAGCTACCCTCTCAGCGTAGCTTTTCACCCGTATCCAAAGACATCATTGTCGCTAGAGATGACTGGGAGCGAAGGCGATTGCAGACCATTCAATCGTTGGGTCTCATTCAAACAGAGCCTGTCACAGTGTTTGATGAGGCCACCCAGAATGTCGCTCGCTTCTTGAGTGCATCCATTTGCTTTTTAGGCATCATGGAGCGCGATCGCCTATGGTTGCGCTCGGCCATAGGTCTTTCAAACAAAGAAAACACACAACATCTGGCTTCAGTTCAACAGATTCCGCGTCATGAGTCTTTCTGCAACCACGTTATTCAATCAGGACGGCCACTAGTCATCGAAGACACTCATGCTGTCTCTGACTATCAGCGATTGGCGCTGGTCAGCCTCTATGGAATGAGAGCCTATTTAGGTGTCCCTCTCATCACCTCGTCCGGCGACTGCGTTGGCACTCTCGCTGTCATGGAACAGCAGGCTTGCATCTTCGATGACAAAGATGTGTCTTTTCTAGAGGCGATCGCTCGTTGGTGCATGAGCGAGTTTGAGCGCCATCATCTCGCGGTACGGCTCTCCTCTTCTCCTGATTCGCCTTTTCATGACTCTTCTGAGACTGTCACTTCTCGACAATCCTCAAAGACAACTAAAACGGATAGCCGGAACAAGCTCAACTCGACAACATCTAACAACAATTCAGTCCGTCGTTTGTGTTGGTTCAAGGCCAATCTAATAGGTCACATGGTGCAAGAGCTACAAACTCCATTGACCAGTATTTTGGGAATGACTAGCGTCTTGACCCGCGAAATCTACGGCCCGCTCACGGATAAGCAAAAAGAGTATATGGGCATTGTTCACGGCAGTGGTCAACATTTACACTCGCTCGTGAACGAAATCACGGATCTGGACGAGTTAGATGGGCAGCCTCAGATCAACCTAAGTCCAGTTGATATCGAAATGCTTTGTCAACAAGCTTTGTCGGTCTTGGATCAAGCATCGAAACAGCGAAGCCAAAATTTGCGTTTATCGATCGAACCAGGGCATCGAATCTGGCTGCTCGATAAGATTAAAGTCCGCCAAATTCTTTATCACCTTGTCTTTAGAGTCATTCAGGTCTCTAATCCAGATAGCGTCGTGCGGGTTCACATTTCACGCAAAGATCAGCAACTCAACATTGCCATCTGGATCTCCCATCCCTGGTTGGGTGAAGGGTTACCTCACTCTGAGTTCTGTGCATATCAAGACCTTTTACATCGAGAGAATCGAGAGAGTGGCAAGACCCTACCTCCAGCTCACGCTGAGCTGATAGGACAGAGTACTGCTGATTCTTTGCCGCTAGACAGTGATTCTCATTCGAACGATAAAACAGGGCGGGCAACCCTTACAGAGATTGATCAACTCCCATCGTCGTCATCTAATAGTCTTCCATCATGGGATATCGGAGGAATGTCTGATGAGACAGGCACAACACCTACCTTGGACGACGGAGAAACAGTCCGACACAACTTAGGATTGTTGCTGAGTCAAGCACTCGTTGAGCTTCATGGAGGTTCTATTTCACTTCAAGGTTCTCCGGAGTCAGGGTATCGATATGTAGTTGCGATACCTCAGATGCAAACTAAAAATGAGCTTGATGACTAGGCGATCGCCCTCCACGCAACTGAAGCTAGACAAATTATTCACAGCAGATCCGCTAGAAGCTGAATTCTGGGGGCTCAGCTAGACTCGCTTGGCCGATCAAATCGACGCATCAAATAAGCTACCCCAAAATCTCCGTTGGGATGCCTTTCCAACAGCTCAGCCAGCTCAAAAATTCGACTGGCAATGTCATCTCCAAGCTTGTCAATCGTAGCTTGTCGTTCACGCTCGAATGATTCTAGTTCCTTGATGCGAAGTTTCCATTCGGCCGTGAAAATGACATCAATAGAAGCATGAAGTCCCATCTGGCGAAGGGCTTCCCATTCGCCGCGATCGCACCAAATACCCTCACAGTTGCTACACCGCTCGACGTAAAAACTGTGTTGCCGTCCCACCTTGGCCCGAGACATGTAATGGCTACAGACAGGGCAGAAAGCAGCAAGAACATCACTTGGAGGGCGATCAAATGCTACGTCCATTACTTTGGGCTCTAGAGCGGTTCGCAGTTCCGAAGATTGCTGACGCCGCCATTGCTCATAGGAATCTCTAGGCAACCAACATCCTTCACATGTTGAACATCTCAGCCCATTAGGGCCATTATGAAGGGTGGTTTCAACTAAGGAAGCAGTCTTGTCTTTAGGACATTCCACTGCGCGTTTTTGGTCTCCTAAAAAAGAGTCGTGTTCCCCATCCAGGCTATCAGACAAGTGTGATCAGAAACTTTGTTCCGAAAACAAACAGCCTGTCATGATCTCCAGCGCAATCTTAAACGGTGGCTTAGAACTCACCGAAAGCATCGCGCGTCACAATAGTAGTCATGCTCAGCGACAGTCGCACTAGGCTGCGCAAACAGATTGCAGCATTTCATTAGAAATAACCGCTTCATGCACCAAATTGAACTTCTGACGACAATGATTGTCGACTTTGAGAGGAAGCTCTTCATTTTTGACCACAAAGTTCATCTGCAGTTCGGTGTCCGATTGAGTCGGAACAGCAAGCGGCTGGTCGATTAATACTTCGACAGTCACCAGCTTGGAATAACCAACACTGCCAGGGACTTCTCGAGCAAACAGATAGTCTTCACGGTCGTAAATGACGTCAAAATCACACGACCGTAGCATGTTGAACAAGAATTCTTTCACATTAGTAGAGGGGGCTACGGACTTGTACAAACTTGTATAGCGAGCCATAAGATTAATATCTGCTTACAACAGCCGAACCTTCTTTGGAAGACACACATTTTGGAACATCGAAGCTAGATCAAGAGCATTGAACGTCATGAAACGTCGCAGATAGACACGGTTTCATTTGGTTTTAGGATACTACCAGCCAGTGCATGAACAAAGATGGTAGATCACCCTCACGAAGCTAGAGATACAGGGAAATAGCACACCAGCTAAGTAAAGATACCTTAATCTTTCTTAGCTCTTTTTACACCTTTAACACAGGTGAGCCTCAAAACAAAAGATCAAAATCCTAATGTTTCCTGTACTAAAGGTATAGGCTGGCGATCGCAATAGATGTTACCCTAGATACAGTCATTTTCTCAGAGATTCGTAACTCTGTATTCTGAAGATTCAGGTTATTGCGAAGCAGCCTGTATTGAAAAGAGAGCCCAGATTTTAGCAAGAATCGCTGTCTCTGCTCTTTCTTTGACGAGTTGATGGAAAAGTTGTTCCCGTTGATGAACAAACTTCACTGAATCAACGATAAATTCACCATTAATCAGCAAGAGAAGTAAATAAAATCAAGATAGACGCAGTCTCGAAGATAGTCGCAGTCTCGAAGCCTTACCTTTGAGCGGCTCTAAATCGGCTTGCGAGCCGTTGTTGCGAAGGGTGAGACCATCTTTTGGAGAAGCAAGAAAG
>JGI12210J13797_10906013_pt1 | contig 29006 bp, 30 predicted proteins | sample ElkSlonscriptome_3_FD_13797 | JGI IMG/M metagenome (IMG submission 13797) | reverse complement strand
ACAATCGTCATGAAACGCGTTCCAGCGGATCTGCGGCTTTTACTACTGGTTTTTCCGACGATCGGCGCTCTGCTCAGAGTCGCTCAGAGCTTCCTTAGCCTGGTATCACTGTTTCAATACCGGCTTACTGTTTGGTAGAGAGGTCGCGGTACCGGCGATCAAGTTCCTCCACCCTTGCGTTCAATTCTGCCAGCGTGCCGGTGTTCTCGATCACATCGTCGGCCTTTGCCAGCCGCTGGTCCCGGCTCGCCTGCGCCGCCAGCATCGCATCAGCCTGCTCGCGCGTGCTTTCGTCGCGTTTCATCAGGCGCTCGATCTGAACCGATTCGGGAACGTCGACCACCAGAACGCGATCGGCATCCGAAAACAGCCCCGATTCGAAGAGCAACGGCACGACCAGGATCGAGTAAGGCGCTTCGAGCCCGGCCAGCTGCCGCCGCGATTCTTCTGCAATGCGTGGATGCAGAATGTCTTCCAGCCGGGTCCGTGCGCCGGGCTCATCGAAAATCTTCCGGCGGAGCGCGGGCCGATCCAGCGTGCCTTCGCTGGTAAGCATCTCCGGCCCGAATTCGGCCACGATACCGGCCAGGCCGCCCGAACGCTTCGCAACCACTTCGCGCGCAATTACGTCGGTGTCGACCACGGGCGCGCCGAGCTCGCCGAAGCGGTCAGAAACCGTGGTCTTGCCGCTGGCGACGCCGCCGGTCAGGGCGATTACCAGTGTTGTCTTGTCGTTGTTTTCCATTATCTTGTTGTCGGGTCGGTATCGGGGGTACGGCGTTCTGTTCAGCCATGATAATGAGTTTGCCGGTCTATCGCTTTGAGTTTGACTCTGAATGTTGATTTCTATACCAACTTCAATTTCGTTTCGCCGCGCGCGGCGAAATGAAACGGTCAATCTGGGCGCGAAGCCCAAGCCAGAGCCCGCAGCATGCAATGCCACCATCAACCCCTTTCCCATTACCATTACTCAATGCAACAATCCAGCAAGAAAACAGCCAGATTCACGAGCATTTTGCTCGCAGCCACTTTGGCTGCCTGCGCCGCACCGCGCCCGCCTGTGCCTTCGCCGGGTGACGATCGGGTTGTCGAGGACCGGGTCCGTGCACCGTCAGCCGGTTCCGGTCAGGAACTGCAGGTATTCGGCGTGCGCAACCCGGCCGTCGCCGCGCTTGGGCGGAATGCAGCTTCCGCCGAGCAGGCCGGGGACCTGGAGCGTGCCGAAATGCTGCTGGAGCGCGCGCTGAGAATCGACGGTCGCGATCCGGCAATCCTGCAGCAGATGGCCGAACTGCAGCTGAGGCGCGGCCGACTGGACCAGGCCGCCAGCTACGCCCAGCGTTCGTTCGAACTGGGCCCGCAGGTGGGCGAAATCTGCCAGCGCAGTCTCAGGACGCTGATTGTCGTGAACGAGCGCTCAGCAGCCTGGGAGGAAGCGCGCAAAGCCCGCGACAAACTCGCCGGCTGTCGCGTCGCGCCGCCCGAGCGATTTTGAGCACGGGTTGATGGCATAACGCGTGCAACCTCTGGCCAATCAATTCGAGCAACAGGGCCGGCTGGCCGAACTGCTGGACGACTTTCAGCCGCGGCCGGGGCAATTCCAGCTCGCGCAGCGAATCGCCGATTGCCTTGAGCGCGGGACCGACCTGGTCGCCGAAGCCGCGACCGGCACCGGCAAGACCCTCGCTTACCTGCTGCCGGCGTTGGCGGGTACCGACAAGGTCATCATCTCCACCGGCACGCTGAACCTGCAGGACCAGCTGTTCGGCCGCGACCTGCCGCTGGCGCTGAAGGCTGTCGGCGTCGAGAAATCCGTCGCCTTGCTCAAGGGTCGGGCAAATTATTTATGCCCGCAGCGGATGGACAAGGCCGAAGACGGCCCCGGCGTGCTCGACGACGCGACCGAGCAACACCTTGAGGTCGTCAGGCGCTGGGCGCGTCACACAACAACCGGCGAAATCCGCGAGTTGGCCGAGATTCCGGAACGCGCGCGGGTCTGGCCTCTGGTGACCTCGACCATCGACAACTGCCTTGGCTCGGACTGCCCACGCATCAATGATTGCCCCGTGCTCAAGGCACGCCGGCGCGCGCAGGATGCCGACGTGGTCGTGGTGAACCACCATCTCCTGTTCGCCGACCTGGCGCTCAAGCAGACCGGTTTCGGCGAAGTCCTGCCCGGCGCCGACGCAATTATTGTCGACGAGGCCCACCAGATTCCCGACGTGGCGACCCGTTTTTTCTCACGCAGCGTCAGCGCCTGGCAGGTGGCAGAACTGGCGCGCGACACGTTGAACGCTACAGGCGAGGCCAGCGGCAGCCTGAAACTGTTGCAAGAACCGGTTGAAAATTTGAAGACGCGCCTCGCCCAGCTCGGCAGCCGCGCCCACAACCTGCCCGAGCGCGGTGACTGGCGACGGCTGGGGCCGGTCGCCGACGAGCTCGATGCCCTGGCTGAAGCACTGGCCGCACTGGCCGAAGCCACCGACGCGGTTCAGTCGCAGACCCGGGATCTCGCCGCCTGTCACGACCGCGCGGTGGCGCTGTCCGAGACGCTGTCCGCGCTGCTTTCCGGCGAGAGCGAACAGGGCGTGCGCTGGTTTACCTGTCGCCGTGGCCGGCTGTCGCTGACGCTGACCCCACTCGATATTGCCGAGCCTTTTTCAAAGCTGCGATCCGAACTGCCTTCGACCTGGATCATGACCTCGGCCACGTTGGCCGTGAACGGCAATTTCGACCACTTCACCAGGCGATTGGGGCTTGATTCGCCCGCCACCGAGCTGATTCCCAGTCCGTTCGACTACCGGATGCAGACGCGTCTCTGGCTGCCGGCCGGGCTCCCGGAGCCGAACGATCCGCAGCACACCGAGAATTTGCTGGCAGCGGTCCGTCCGCTGCTGCAGGCCAGCCGGGGCCAGGCCTTCCTGCTGTTTACCTCTCACCGAGCCTTGAACCGCGCGGCCGGCTGGCTTCGCGCCAACACCGATTTCCGCCTCTTGATCCAGGAAGACGCACCGCGCGATGTGCTGCTGCAGGAGTTTCGCGCGCGGCCCGGTAGCCTGCTTCTGGGCGCGGCAAGCTTCTGGGAAGGCGTCGACGTGCGCGGCGAGGCGTTGTCGGTGGTGGTCATCGACAAGCTGCCGTTTTCGTCGCCAGACGATCCTGTGTTGTCGGCGACCATCCGCGCGACCCGCGAGCGCGGCGGTAATCCATTCTCTGAACTGCAGATTCCGGCGGCGGTGCTGGCGCTCAAGCAGGGTGCGGGACGCCTGATCCGGCACGCCGCCGACAGGGGCGTGCTGGTGCTCGGTGATCCGCGCCTGATCTCCAAGGGCTACGGCCGAATCTTCCTCAACAGCCTGCCGCCGATGCCGCGCTGCGGCGGCGTCGACGAGGCTGCTGCATTCATACGGAACGTGGAATGAAATTGCTGGCGATAGAAACTGCAACCGAGGCCTGTTCGGTCGCGTTGGTTGACGGTGGGCATCGATTTCAGCGCCAGGAGATCGGCGCGCGCGTGCACGCCGCCGCGTTGCTGCCGTGGATTGCCGAAATCCTCGCCGAAGCTGGACTGACCCATGCCGACCTGGACGGCGTCGCCGTGGATCGCGGGCCCGGCGGCTTTACGAGTATAAGGCTCGGACTTGGCGTGGCCCAGGGCATCGGGCTTGCCCACGATCTGCCGGCTTTTCCCGTCTCCAGCCTCGCCGCTTTGGCCCACGCGGCGCGGCCCAACGGGTATTCCGGTCGATTCCTGGCGGCGCTGGACGCCCGGATGGGTGAGGTCTACGCCGGCTGGTTTTCGTTCGAGTCTGACCGCGTGCAAGCGATAGGCAACGAGATGCTCTGTTCGCCGCGGGCGATGACGGCGCTCGACGAGGGCCCTTTCATTGCTGCGGGCAACGCGTTTTCCAGCTTCGGTCCCGAGCTTCGCGCCGGGCTGGGGTCGGGGCTGCAAGGCGATCCGATCGACGCGTGGCCGACCGCGCTTGCGGTGGCCGAGATGGCTGCGAGCATCGAACCGGTCGCCGCGCATGAGCTCGAGCCGGTCTACCTGCGAGACCGCGTGACGGGCTGAGCGTTCCTTTGCGCCTTCGCGAGAGCTGGTTTTGTCTCTACCCCGTTGCTATCAGCCAAGGTCCTCGACGATCTTGCCGTCCGGTCCGTCGGCCCATATCCGAAGAGGACGGTTGCCGCGCAGCAGCAGACCGCCGGTCATCCGGCTGGCGCCGTCGGGGCAGAAATCGAAGCGGTAGCGCCTGACGAGCTCAAGGCCGTAACCGCCGCGCCGGGCGTAGCGAGACTGGATGCTGACGGTCTGGTCCAGCAACTGCCATTGCTGGCGCTGGCAGAAATTTCGAGCGATCTGGCGGGCCCGGTCCAGCGCCTGGGTGGAGGCGTGCCACCAGAGTCCCAGTGCACTGAGCAGCAGCAGGGCGGGAATCACCGATGAAGACGGCTCGCTCATTGGCTGTTCCTCAGCAGAACGTAGACCGCGCCGGTTCCGCCGTCGGTCGGCGGCGCGGAGCCGAAGGCCAGCACGCTGGGGTGACGGCTGAGCACTCGCGCGGTGACCGTTTTCAGCCGTGGGCCCGCCGGCCCGGATCGCAGGCCCTTGCCGTGAATGATCTTGACGCAGCGCTTGCCACCGGCCAGCGCGTCTTCGAGAAAAATCCGGATAGAGCGGGTTGCCGCATCTGCGTTCATCTGATGCAGGTCGATTTCTTCCTGCACGCTCCAGTAGCCGCGCCTGAGGCGCGTCAGCACACGCTTTTGAAGTCCGGGCCTGAGCCAGAGCAGTTCTTCGCCGGTTTCCAGTTCGTGGTCGAACGGTCTGGCCTCGGCCAGTTGGTCGACCACCCTGCGCTCGTCGGCCTCGCGCATTCTCGGTGCAGCTGGCACGCTTATGCGCTCGGTTTCGGCGCGCGTCGACCGGATACGGCGCACCGCGCCGACGCTTTCGCGAAACAGCGCCAGGTCATCGTCGGCCTTATCATCTTCGTCGCTCATAAAAGCGCCTCTTTTGAACTCGACCGACATTCAAACATCGACCGGACCGCATAATTTTGAACTCCAGGCATTATAGTGACCGACTTGGAGTTACCAATCGAAAATCGATCGTCTCGAAGCCAGACGAAAAGGGCACGATGCACATTCTCATCAGCAACGACGACGGCCTTGATGCCACCGGCATTCGCCATCTTGCCGAGCAGATCGGCGAACAGGTCGACCGAATTACGATCATTGCACCGGACCGCGACCGCTCCGGCGCCAGCAATTCGCTGACGCTCGATCGTCCAATTCGGGTCGATCGCCGCAAGGATAACGTCTTCAAGGTATACGGGACGCCGACCGACTGCGTTCATATCGGTATCACCGGACTGCTGGGCGAGGAGCCCGACATGGTGATTTCCGGGGTCAATGCCGGGTCGAACATGGGTGACGACGTCATCTATTCCGGAACCGTGGCTGCGGCCATGGAGGGCCGGTTCCTCGGCTCTCCGGCGATGGCCGTGTCGCTTGCTTACGACCATGACAGGGAAAGGCCGCGGCCCAGCAATTATGCAGCCGCCGCGCGTGCTGCACGCGTCCTGATGTGCCGGTTGCTGGAAGAGCCGCTGCCGGCGGACACTATCCTCAATGTCAACGTACCTGACCTGCCGTGGAAGGAAATCAAAGGCTTTGAAACGACCCGGCTGGGTCACCGGCATCGCTCCGAGGACGTGATTCCGCTTGAGGATCCGCGCGGTCGGCAGTTTTACTGGATCGGCGCCCCGGGCGGCGAAGAGGACAACGGGCCGGGCACCGATTTCAATGCGATCCGGCGCGGCTACGTGTCGGTGACGCCGATTCACGTCGACCTGACCCGATATCAGGCCCTGGATCCGGTCGGTCAATGGGTGCAGAACATTCGTCTCGAAGATGATGCAGTCTGAGATGAACCCGGGAAAGCCCGCGCGGGGCATCGGCATGACCTCGGACCGCACCCGGCGACGGTTGATCGAAAAGCTGCGCGAGCAAGGTATTTCCGACGAACGCGTGCTCAGTGCGATGACCGAGACGCCTCGCCACATGTTTGTCGACGAGGCGTTGTCGAGCCGTGCCTACGAGAACAGCGCCTTGCCCATCGGCCGTGGCCAGACCATCTCGCAGCCGCTGGTAGTGGCCATGATGACCCAGGCGGCGATTGCGGCGACGAAGCGAGACAAGGCGCTGGAAATCGGAACAGGGTCGGGCTATCAGGCCGTGGTTCTGGCTCGGCTGTTCGGCAAGGTGTTTTCCACTGAGCGCATCGGCGAATTGGCCCGTCTGGCGCGCCAGCGGCTGCACGGGCTGAAAATTCACAATGTCTACTCGCGCCACGCCGACGGACTTGAGGGCTGGCCCGGCCAGGCGCCGTTCGACGCCATTGTCGTGACTGCCGGCGGACGTATCCCTGAAGCATTGTTCGAGCAACTCGGAGAAGGCGGCGTCCTGGTGGCCCCATCGATTGAATCGGGACCCGGTCAGGATCTGGTCCGCTTTACGCGAAACGGCAATGAATTCGAACGCGAATCGCTGGGTGCCGTGAGCTTCGTACCATTGCTGGAGGGGCTGGCGTAGTGGCTATGCATACTGCGCGCTCCGGAATTGCGTTTCCAGGAGAGGGAGCGGCCATTTGCCGTAAAACCCGCGTTGTTTCGCTACAGCACAGCGGCCGCAAGCGTCACCGAACTCACAGCGGGGACCATTGACGTGTTCCAGGGGCTCTACGATCGGGTGTTGATCTGGTCCAGGCATCGGCACGCTGCGCGCTATCTGGCAGGGCTGAGCTTCGCCGAGGCCACGTTTTTCCCCATACCGCCGGACGTGATGCTGGGGCCGATGGTGCTGGCGGACCGTTCCCGGGCCTGGTCGCTGGCCTTGCTGACGACAATCGCATCAGTGGCCGGCGGTGTCGTCGGATATTTGATCGGTTGGCTGGCCCTCGAACTGATCCAGCCGCTGCTCGAACGCGTGGGCTATATCCATGAATACGAGCGCGCAGTCGAGGCATTTCGCGACTACGGTATCTGGTTCGTGATCGTCGCCGGGTTCACGCCGATCCCGTTCAAGATCATCACCATCGCGGGGGGTGCACTGTTGATGCCGCTTCCCGGGTTCATTCTGGGCAGCATCATTGGCCGGGGCGCCCGGTTTTTCCTGGTTGCAGGTCTGGTCTGGGCCGGCGGAGAGCACATGGCCGTGCGCTTGCGCGAATGGGTCAACGCGATCGGCTGGACGTCGCTTGCGCTGATCGCCCTGGCGGGACTGATTTACGCGTATCAATGAACCGCGTCCGATGCAATGCCGGAAGGGCGCGACTGGCCTGGTGTGTTGTCATCGCGCTTTTTGTTTCGGTGCTTGCCGGTTGTGGCGCCCCGGGGCCGTTGATGCCCGAGCAGCGAAGTCCGAATTCCGAGAGTTCACGTCCGCCGCCCGCGCCCGATGGGTATCGAGTCGACAGCGGGGACACGCTGTATTCGATAGCATTCGGCTATGGTCTGGATTGGCGGCGCGTTGCGCGCTGGAACGGCATTGGAGCGCCGTACACGATTCATGTTGGTGACTGGATCCGGCTTCGGCCGCCGCCCGATATGCGGCCCGCCGTCGTAACCGTTGACACGCCGCGGCCTGCCGCCCGGAATGGTGCCGGGACCGAGAGCAGTTCTGCCGAAAGCGCTGGCGGTTCGGCTTCAGACGCCTCTCCGCAAACGACGCCGCAGAAAACTTCCGCGACCGATCCACCCCGGGTTCCGACAGAAGCTGCATCACGTCCGACACCGTCGGTTGTTGCGCCGCGCCGCACTGCCGACAAGAGTGCTGACGCGGCCGGGGTGCCCAACGCTGCTACCCGGAGCGTAGCCGGCGTGTCGTGGCGTTGGCCGGCCTCGGGTGACGTTGCGCGCGGGTTCGACGCCAGCGCCTCGCGCAAGGGAATTCTGATATCGGGGCAGGGCGGACAGCCGATCCGGGCGGCCGCGGCCGGTGAAGTGGTCTACAGCGGCGACGGCCTGATCGGCTACGGTGAACTGATAATTGTCAAGCATTCACCGCGAATGCTCTCAGCCTATGCTCACAACCGAGAGCGATTGGTCGGAGAAGGTGACCGGGTGAGCGCCGGCCAGCTGATAGCCCGCATGGGCAGCAACGAGCGAGATGAAGAAGTGCTGCACTTCGAGATCCGTCGAGACGGCAAACCGGACGATCCGGTAAATTACCTGCCTTCGCGCTGAGCGTCGATCCGCCCCGGCTCCCAGATCAGCGCGGCCACGACCTGCCGGTCCTCGCCTGCCAATACGTTGAACGTGCGCGCTGCTGCGTCCAGCGACATCACCTCCAGGCCGATGTTGCTGCGCAGCATCTCAAGCTGAATCTCGCGCGATGGGAAGCGTTGCTGTCTTCCGGTGGCCAGAAGCACAACGTCCGGCCGCAGATCCAGGATAGGACGCAGATGCTGTTTTTCAAGCGCATCGACGCTGTCGACCGGCCATTGCTGCACGCCGCTGGCAGGTGAAAGAACAACACTTTGACTGTAGCGGGTCTCGACGATCTGGATCGCATCCGGACCGAGCGAATGAATGAAGTATTGCTCTTCGGGCCGGTTTTCGGTGAGCTGCATGGTCAGTCGGAAATTTGTTGGGCGGAGATTTTCGGATCCTTCGGGTTGGGGCGGTAAAAGCAGGCGACCTGGCCGATCTTCTGGACCAGTTCTGCGGACGTGTCGGCAAGAATCTGTTCGATCCATGCTGTTCGCTGCTCACGTTCGCCGCGCAATTTCACCTTTATCAGCTCATGGTTATCGAGTGCGGTTTCAATTTCTGCCTGCACGTTTTCGCTCAGACCCTTGTCAGCCACCATCACGACTGGCGAGAGCGTGTGGCAGAGACCACGGAGCTTGCGAATCTGGTTGTTTTTCAGTGACATCGTAAATTCTGGGTTGCGCAGGCGGTTGATAATATCATCGATGCTCGCGCCGATAAGTCCGGTACGGCGAAATGCGATAATGATGATAATGAAGAGCTTGATTCCGGTATGAGTTCCAACCGCTGGCTGTCGCGACAGGCCGCCGATCCGTACGTCAAGCAGGCTCGCAGCCGAGGCTACCGGGCTCGCGCAGCGTTCAAGCTGATCGAGCTCGACGAGCGTGATCGCTTTCTGAAGAGCGGGCAGAAGGTCGTGGATCTTGGTGCGGCGCCGGGCAGTTGGGCGCAGGTGGCCGCCGAACGTGTGGGGGTCAAGGGGCGCGTTGTGGCGCTCGATATACTGCCTATGGACACGCTCGAGGGCGTCGAGTGCATTCACGGGGATTTTCGCGAAGCCGACGTTCTCGCGCGCCTGGAAGCCACGGTCGGTGCAAAAGTCGATCTTGTACTGTCTGATATGGCCCCCAATATCAGCGGTATTGCGGCGTCGGATCAAGCCCGGAGTATGGACCTTGCCGAGTTGGCGCTCGAGTTCGCCAACGAATGGCTTGTGTCGGGCGGAGTTTTCGTGGTGAAACTTTTCCAGGGCGAAGGCTTCGACGCGTTCGTCCGCACCGCACGCGAGCGGTTCGATCGCGTCCGATTGAGAAAGCCCGCGGCTTCGCGCAAGCAAAGTCGTGAAGTCTATCTCGTCGCCGATTCACGCTAATCCGTGTAGAGTGGTACCAAATGCGCAGACGCGCTGAAACGAAACAGGAGCAGATTCTTGAGCCAGTTCGCTAAAAATCTATTGTTGTGGATTATTGTGGCGATGGTGCTGATGAGTATTTTTCAGCACTATGCCGAAACCGAAGCTCCGGCACAGGAGATGAAGTATTCTGAATTCCTGGATTCGGTACGCAATGGGCAGGTTGATTCTGTAACCATTCAGGTGACCTCCGGCGGCAAGCGTCTGACTGGAGAAACGACGAACGGCCAGCCGTTTCGCGTATTTGCTCCGCCAGACGACGACGGATTGATCGCAGACCTCGAAAACAATGATGTTGTTCACGAAACGATAGAGCCCGAGACGCGTTCCATACTCGTCGAAATCATGATTGCGCTCCTTCCGGTGCTGCTTCTGGTATTTCTGTTCGTCTACTTCATGCGCCAGATGCAGGGCGGCATGGGCGGACGAGGCGGTGCGATGAGTTTCGGCAAGTCAAGGGCAAAGCTGCAGGGCGAGGATCAGGTCAAGATCACCTTCGCCGATGTGGCCGGCGTTGAAGAGGCGAAAGACGAAGTTGTCGAATTGGTCGAGTTTCTGAAGAACCCCGGGAAATTTCAGCGCCTTGGCGGAAATATTCCGAAGGGCGTTTTGATGGTTGGCCCGCCCGGTACCGGCAAGACGCTTCTGGCGCGTGCCATTGCCGGCGAGGCGCAGGTGCCGTTCTTTTCCATCTCGGGTTCGGACTTTGTGGAAATGTTTGTCGGCGTCGGGGCGTCGCGTGTGCGCGACATGTTCGAAACGGCAAAAAAGCACGCCCCGTGCATCATTTTCATCGATGAACTCGATGCCGTCGGGCGCCACCGCGGCGCAGGACTGGGCGGGGGTCACGACGAACGCGAGCAGACCCTTAACCAGCTTCTCGTCGAGATGGATGGGTTCGAAGGCCACGAAGGCATCATTATGATTGCCGCCACCAACCGGCCTGACGTTCTCGACCCAGCACTGTTGCGTCCAGGCCGCTTCGACCGGCAGGTCGTAGTGCCGCTACCGGACCTCAAGGGGCGCGAACAGATTCTGGGCGTGCACATGAAGAAGATCCCTGTCGACGAAAGCGTCAATGCGCGCGTTATTGCACGCGGAACGCCAGGATTTTCTGGTGCGGATCTCGCCAATCTGGTCAACGAGGCAGCTCTGTTTGCCGCGCGGGAGGATTCGCAGGCGGTGACTCAGGACCACTTTGAGCGGGCAAAGGACAAGATCATGATGGGCGCCGAGCGCAAATCGATGGTCATGAGCGAAGACGACAAGCGCCTGACCGCTTATCACGAAGCCGGGCACGCCATTGTCGGGCGTATCGTGCCCGAGCATGATCCGGTTTACAAGGTCACCATAATTCCCCGCGGTCGTGCGCTCGGCGTGACGATGTTCTTGCCCGAAGAGGACAAATACAGTCTCAACAAGACTCAGATCGAGTCGCAGCTCGCCAGCCTTTTCGGCGGCCGCGTGGCAGAGGAGTTGATCTATGGCAAGGCCAAGGTGACTACAGGTGCCAGTAACGACATTGAACGCGCCACCGCGCTCGCCAGGAGCATGGTTTCGAAATGGGGGTTGTCCGACGTGCTTGGGCCGCTGTCTTATGACGAAAACGAGGATGAAGTTTTCCTCGGACGCTCGGTGACTCAGCACAAGAATGTGTCGGACGAAACGCACCGCCTGATCGACAAGGAAGTTCGCAAGATCATCGACGTGGCCTACACGCGGGCCAAGGATATCCTGACCGATCAGGACAAGCAGCTCCACCTGATGGCCGACGCCTTGATGCAGTACGAGACGATCGACGCCCGACAGATTGATCAGATCATGGACGGTAAAGAGCCGGATCCGCCGGCCGGATGGGATGACGACGACAAGCCGCCGCGTTCGTCTGGTCCGGATGCCGGCTCAAACGAAAGCGGAAAATCGCCGGAACCGTCGGGCACGCCTGTAACTGACGGAACCTGATAATTCCCGTTGCTTCGTCGCCTGGGTGTCGATTTAAGAACAGGCCATTTGCCCCGCGACAAGCGGGGCAAATTCGTTTAGGAAACCTTTGAATAACGCTGCGCAGACGCGACGGCGCTTTCGCGCGAGGCGCCGGCCTTGGGCGAGCGTGGTTGGGATGTTAAGAAGGAACAAGCCCAATTGTAGCGATAAGCGAGCTGAAGTCCTCGAGACGGCCCCTCCCGTAGGCGATTGTCTTGACAAACCGCATCTCGCGCTTTGCGATTCCGGGGCGCGGCTATGGCTGGTGTTGCTTTTTGACATAACAGGCAGTCATCACAAGCGGTCATGACAAGCGGTCATGACAAGCGGTCATGACAAGCGCCCCGCACGATCTTCGGCTTTTCCAACCGGCTTGTTGGACAATCATCGCTCCGCGCAGCCTTGTTAAGAGGTTCCTTGGGAGCTACTAGTAAAATACTTCTGATTGCATCAGGGTAAACCCGAGAGTTCAGTGCCAGCCGATTTCTGCGGCGGTCTTCGGGCCCACTACGACCTGATCGAGATTTTTTGCCTGACGCGCTGTCGAAGCTGATGCGGCCACGCGCCCGGCCATGATTTCGGCAAGAGTTTGCGGGAAAAGAGGGTCGAGATCCGGTTGGGCGAATCCATCGGGATGAATCGGGAGCCCGGATGACAGATCGTACTTGTCGGTGGCGCCGATCGTGTGGAGAATCTCATGAGTCAATACGACGAGATTTTCGCCGGCCATGGATCGGCTGGCGAAAATGTTGGCGATTGCGATTCTTATCTGCTCCACTCCGGTCGAGTGGGGCAATGCCAGCTTTTCTTCCGGCTCGAAGTACCTCGCAAGAACGATGACGTCCGGGTCCATGCCCTGGTTGTCGAATCGCCAGCGCCACCAGCGGATCTGTGCGATCCATGAGGCGCGCTGCAGGAAGGTTCCGCCGATGGGCGGCGCGGGAATCGATTCCTGAATCGGCCGCCCCAGCTGCAAATAAACCGGGCGGGTCAGCGGGAGACCGTAGCGGGCTGATTCGCGTTCCAGAAATCGTCTGATTTCCTCGAAGTCGCGTGCCTCCAGGTCTTCGATATGGCGCTGTGAAACAACGCTGTTGTCAGCATTCACGGGGTAAATCGCAATGAAGAGGGGGTTCTCCCAGCTGGCGATTCTGGATTTGTCGTTGAAATGGTGGTGAACAACCAGAACCAGGATGATCAGCAGCAGGCTAATGCGAATCTGTTTGAAACTCATGACCTGAATTCTTCGGACGGCCGACGAATCGGAACGGCGATCCGTTACTTGATTACCTTGAGGTCTGGCTTGCCGCGCTTGCGGTCGGCAGCATCCGTCCTGGGCTTCTTATCGGCATCGGATGATTCGTCGGTTTCCTCGCGATCAGGCTCGGGAAACATCATGCCCTGGCCGTTCTCGCGTGCGTACACGGCTTGAACAGCCTCCACCGGAACGAGTACGGCGTGCGATACACCGGAAAATCGAGCAACGAAGCTGACGTACTCGTTGTCGATCTCGAGGTCTCGCACAGCACTGGGCGAGATATTGAGTACAACTTTGTCGCCCGAACGGACCGGGTCTGGAATGTTCACGTCGGGATGCGTACTGTCGACCAGTATTTGCGGTGTGGAACCGTTGTCAACGATCCATTCGTTAAGCGCCCGTAGCAGGTAGGGCTGGCTTGACGTCATGTTCGACGAAGAATCAGACATCCTCTTCGCGATAGGCTCGTTCGGCATCGGTGAGGCTGCGCTGAAAGGCATCTCGGCTGAACATGCGTTCCATGTAGCGGTGAATCTGGACCGTCGATTTTGCCGGCAAGTCAATTTGGTAGCCGGGCAATCGCCATAAAAGCGGCAACAGGGCACAATCCACCAGGCTCAACTCATCATTGAGCAAAAATGGCGAAAGACCGAAAAGTGGATCCGACTCTATGATGCTGTCGCGCAACTGTTTACGCGCTGTTTCAACACGCTTCGGTCCGCTGGATGTCTCGATGATTCGCCCATTGTCGATCCAGTCGCGCTGAATACGATAAAGCGCAAGCCTGAGCCGGGAACGCGACACCGGGTCCACCGGCATCAGTGGCGGATGGGGATAGCGTTCGTCAAGATACTCCGATACCACCCAGGTGCCGTAAACCACAAGATCCCGATCAACCAGGGTTGGCGGTTCGCCGTAGGGACTGAGTTCTGCCAGATCCCCGATTGCGGAGCGATCCTGCTCGATATGAATGATCTCGACGTTCAGTCCCTTTTCTGCGAGAACCACACGGACACGGTGGCAGTCCATACAGTTCTCGGAGGAGTACATGGTCATCATGGGCTGAAATTCCTTGTGCTCCGGGCGGCTGTTGCCAGACAGCGTATCACTTCTTGATGTCTCGCCAATATTCCTTATAGAGCAGCCAGGCAAGGAAAGTGAAAATTACCAGGAAAAGAAGGACCCATACGCCCATGCTTTCGCGTACCAGTACCGCCGGCTCTCCAAGATAGGTCATGAATGCGACCAGATCACGGAGAGACTGATCGTACTCGGCCGACGTCATGAGTCCGGCCTGATCGATCTCAAGTTCGGCGATTCTGGTTTGCTCCTCGCCGTTCGCGTCGGTATACGTTTCCATAACCGGGCGCTGAATTCCCTGGAGTTCCCACAGCACGTGGGGCATTGATGCATTGGCGAGCACGGTATTGTTCCAACCTTCATCGGTCAGGTAAAAACCCTTGAGGAAGGAATAAATCCAGTCTTCGCCGCGTGAGCGTGAGGTCAGGGTGAGATCCGGCGGCTTTTTGCCGAACCACTCGCCGGAAGCTTCGGGCATGGCTGCTTTCATGTAATCGGTTATTTCCCGATCCGCGAAAATCAGATTGTCGCGCACCTGCTCTTCGGTCAGCTCGAGGTCTTGCGCCAGACGCTGATAGCGCATGTACTGAACGGAATGGCAGGAATGGCAATAGTTCATGAACATGGATGCCCCGCGCTGAACAGAGGCAAGGTCATGTACATTCGAGCCCGCATGTTCGAGATCCTCGCCGCCGCCGGCTGGCCATGCCAGCCCGGAAGCAGCCAGCAAGGCGATTGAAAAAGCTATTCGAATCATTTGGTTACCCGCTCCGGTTCCGGCCGTGTCTTTTCATATTTGGTCACGAATGGCATCAGGATGAAGAACGCGAAATACGCGAACGTCCAGATGCGTGACTCGATCGTTTCGGCTTGAGTGCCTTCGGCCATGCCGAGCATGCCCAGACGAATGAACGTGATCGCAAAAACGGCCAGCAGAATCTTGCTGCCAAGCCCCTTGTAACGAATCGATCTGACTTTCGAGCGATCCAGCCAGGGCATCAGGAACAGTACGAATATCGCCAACCCCATCAGAACCACACCGGCCAGCTTGTCCGGCACAGCGCGCAGAATTGCATAGTAGGGCGTGAAATACCAGACCGGTACGATGTGCTCCGGTGTGACCAGCGGATCGGCCGGGTTGAAATTGTCCGGCTCCAGGAAAAGACCGCCGAATTCAGGGGCATAGAACAGTACGAAGGCGAACAGGGTCAGGAACACGCCCACGCCGAAAATATCCTTGACGGTGTAATAAGGGTGGAACGGGATGCCATCGAGCGGCCGACCTGCGCTGTCTTTCTTCTTTTTAACTTCAATGCCGTCAGGGTTGTTCGAACCCACTTCATGCAGCGCGGCCAGGTGAAGCACAACCAGCATAAGAAGCGCCAGCGGCACGGCAATCACGTGGAGTGCGAAGAATCTGTTCAACGTCGAGTCGGAGACGAAGAAGTCGCCCCGTATCCACTCAACCAGGCTGTCGCCGACCACTGGAATGGCTCCGAAAAGTGAAATGATCACCTGGGCACCCCAGTACGACATCTGACCCCATGGAAGCACATAACCCAGGAAGGCTTCTGCCATGAGTACCAGATAAATGAATACCCCCAGAATCCACACCAGCTCACGCGGCGACTTGTACGATCCATACATCAGTCCGCGGAACATGTGCAGATAGACGACGATGAAGAAAAACGATGCTCCGGTCGAATGCATGTACCGGATCATCCATCCCCATTCTACGTCGCGCATGATGTACTCGACGGATGCAAATGCCTCTGCCGCCGAGGGTTTGTAGTGCATGGTCAGAAATATACCGGTGACAATCTGCAGCACCAGAACGAGCAGCGCCAGCGAGCCGAAGAAATAGAAGAAATTGAAGTTCTTCGGCGCATAATATTCGCTGATATGAGCTTTCCAGAACGATGAAATCGGTATGCGTTCATCAATCCAGCCGCCGACGTTGGAAAGCTGACGTGAAACGGTGCTTGCAGGTTTTGCCATGATCAAACAGCTCCTTCTGAATGCTGACCAATAATGACATGTTCATCGTCAACAAAATCGTAAGGCGGCACCGCCAGATTGGTCGGCGCCGGCACGCCGCTGTAAACCCTGCCGGCGAGGTCGAATTTTGATTTGTGGCAGGGACAGAAAAATCCGCCTTTCCAGTTCTGCTCGAACGGCTGGGCTCCGACTTCCGGAATGAACTCCGGCACACAACCAAGGTGCGTGCAATGCAGGTTGAGTACGAGGTATTCCGGCCTGATGGAACGGTGAATATTGTTCGCGTAAGGCGGCTGCTGGTCAGGATTTTCGGAATCAGGATCAGATAGCTGATCGTTGACCTGGGGCAGATCGTTCACCATCTGTTCGGTGCGACGCAAAATACCGATCGTCTGGCCTCGCCATTGCAGCCGGATCAACTGGCCGGGTGCCAGATCGCCGATAAAGGCTTCGACCGGCGCGCCGACAACCCGTGCGCGTGCGCTCGGCTGCCATGAGGCCAGAAAAGGCCACGCCGCGAATCCGGCACCTATCGCTCCTACCGCACCCGTACCGGCGAGCAGCAACATGCGCCGACCGTTGTCGGTTTTCGGTTCAACGGACGCAAGCGATTGTTTGTCGGTCATGAAGGATAACTCCTGAATCGGAACGGCAAATTCTGTTCACCAATGCCCTCCGCGCCTGCGTTAGCGGTCGAAATGCCGCTAGCAAACAGCAACGGGGGCAAACCGCAATTTTACCAAATTTTAATTCGTTTCTGGTCGACGAAATGTCAGTATTTGCCGTGTCAGGCCGGGACGCCGGAAAAAATACGGCGCGAACCGTTCTAAAATACGGGATTGACCGAATTTTTGCCGACCCATGAAACGAGTCTTTCAGTTTTTGCTTCAATTTACAGCTCTCGGGCTGGCATTCGCTTTCGTGTTGGTCTGGTTTCAGCCCCAGCTGCTGGCGGTTCGCGGCACTGGAGCCGAACTCGTGGCGGCCCGGTCCTACGCCGATGCTGTCAATCGGACGGCGCCTTCGGTGGTCAGTATCTACACCAGGACCATGGTCAGTGAGCCCATGATCGCGGAAGGGGGCGATCCCCTGTTCGAAATTCTGTATCGGGATCGGCGGGTGCTGAGGCCGCGAAACGGGCTCGGATCCGGGGTCATTGTCTCGGCAGACGGACTGATTCTCACGACCGCCCATGTCATCAATGGCGCCGACAATATTTTTGTTTCGCTGTTCGATGGAAGCGTGGCCGAAGCCCGAATCATCGGCACCGATCCCGGTACCGACCTTGCTGTGTTGAAGGCCGATCTGGACGGATTGCCGGTCGCCAGCTTCGACACTGAAACACAGCACCGTCCCGGCGACGTGGTACTGGCCATAGGCAACGCGTTCGGCCTCAACCACACGGTGACCGCCGGAATCATCAGCGCCACCGGGCGCGGGGATCTGAATCTGACGGTGTTCGAAGACTTCATTCAGACCGATGCGGCGATCAACTCCGGCAACAGCGGCGGCGCCCTGATCAATATCGAGGGCGAGGTGATCGGCATCAATTCGGCGTCCCTGAGTCAGGAGACCGGGGCGCAGGGGATCAGCTTCGCAATTTCGGCGCGCCTGGCCACTGAAGTGCTTCGCCAGATCGTGGAATACGGAAGCGTCCGGCGCGGCTGGTTGGGAGCGATCGTCAATGATCCGCCGCTGGTAATGCTCGAAGGGGAAGACCAGCCGGGAGGCGTGCAGATCTGGCAGGTATACAGAGGCGGTCCAGCCTGGGAGTCGGGACTGCGCCGAGGCGACATTCTGCTTTCGGCTGATGGCGTGCCTGTCGACAGCGCGCGCGAGTTCACTCTTGCTGTCGCCGAATTGTCGCCCGGCGCCCGGATAGAATTGGTGGCGTCCAGAAACGGACAGCGTTTCACCACGTCTGTGACGCTGATCCAACAACCGCCTTTACAAGGGTAGTTTTCAGCTGAACGTTTCCAGTTTTCAGCAAGCCAGACCTGATCCCTGGTTGCCGGGAAGCTTCTCCACAGAGATTTTGATTACTGAAAACTGAAAACTGTAATCTTTTCCCTCCGATCAGGCCCTGGGAAGCGTCACGCCGCGCTGACCCTGATACTTGCCCGCACGATCGGCGTAGCTGGTTTCGCATTCCTCGTCGGATTCCAGGAACAGGAATTGAGCGACGCCTTCGTTGGCGTAGATGCGGGCCGGGAGCGGCGTGGTGTTGGAAAATTCCAGCGTCACGTGACCCTGCCATTCCGGTTCCAGCGGCGTCACATTGACGATGATGCCGCAGCGCGCATAGGTGGATTTGCCGAGGCATATCGTCAGCACATTGCGCGGGATTCGAAAGTATTCGACCGTGCGCGCCAGCGCAAACGAATTCGGCGGGATGATGCAGGCGTCGCCCTTGAAGTCGACGAAGCTGTTCTGATCGAAATGCTTGGGATCGACGATCGCCGAGTTGATGTTGGTGAATATCTTGAATTCGTCGGCGCAGCGTACGTCATAGCCGTAGCTGGACGTGCCGTATGAAACGAGCTTTCGGCCCTTGTCCTCGCGGATCTGGCCCGGCTCGAACGGCTCGATGAGTCCGTATTCTCCGGCCATGCGCCGGATCCAGCGGTCTGATTTTATGGTCATGATCTATGTCTAACTGGTTTCTCGGTCGGTAATGCTGATACGGTTCAATCATCAATGCTGATCTTGTTCACTCAACGATGCTGATCTTGGGCATCCGGATTTCGGTGTTGAGCGCCTGACGTGCGAGACGTCCGGCGGTTCTTCGTGCTATTTCCCGGAAGCGCAACGATGCAGGATTGTCGGGATGGGCCGCCACTACCGGCGCGCCTTCGTCGGTCGAGCGCCCCAGCGAGGATTCCAGCGGCAGCTCACCGAGCAGCGGCAAGCCGGTTTCGGCCGCCATACGCCGGCCGCCGCCGTGGCCGAAAACAGCCTCCTCGAAACCACAGTTGGCGCACACGTGCGTGCTCATGTTTTCGACGATGCCGAGTACCGGCACCTTGACCTTGCGAAACATCGCGACCGCGCGCCGCACGTCATCGAGCGCCACATCCTGGGGTGTGGTCACGACGATCGATCCGGCGACCGGGATTCTCTGAGCGAGCGTGAGCTGCACGTCCCCCGTGCCGGGCGGCAGGTCGATGATCAGGTAGTCCAGATCGCGCCACTGCGTTTCGGCCAGCATCTGGCTCAGCGCCTGCGTGGCCATCGGCCCGCGCCAGATCATGGCCTGGTCTGTGTCCACGAGCACGCCGATGCTCATGGCCTGAATGCCGTGCGCTAGCATCGGCAGGATGCGCTTGTCTTCGGTGGTTTCCGGGCGCCCCGAGAGACCCAGCATGCGTGGCTGGCTCGGGCCGTAGATGTCGGCGTCGAGGACGCCCACGGCGGCGCCCTCTGCGTGCAGCGCCAGGGCCAGATTGGCCGCCACCGTGGATTTGCCCACGCCGCCCTTGCCCGAGGCCACGGCAATGATGTTCTTCACGCCCTCGATCGGCTTGAGACCGCCCTGGACCGCGTGGGAGGTGATGGAGTGATTGATTTCCACGGTGACCTTCTCGACCGCGTCGAAATCCCTCAGACGCGATTCGACGATCCGCGCCAGTTCGTCGTACCACCCGCGCGCCGGGTAGCCGAGATGAATGTCGACCGCGACATTGCCGCCCGAAACGGCGACGCCGCGCACGGCGTCGCCCAGCGGCGCGCCCGTGTTGGGGTCGTCGGTCTGGCGTAGGTCGGCCTTCAGCGAGGCCGAGTCAGGTTGTTCCATGGCATTCATGCTCCATTGAATTTGCGCGATCTGTTCGAAAGGCTGCGTTGTGGGCAGCGCTGCGACCCCGCCATTGTCATGTTACGTTCGATGATTCGGATTGTTGTCACTTGGGGCGCGAGGTCCGTCGCGACATGGTCGCCGTCAGCATCAGCCGTACCGAATCCTCGAACGGCAGGTCGATCGGTTCCAGCCAGTCGCGCGGCACGAAGATGGTATAGCCGGCCACCTGGTAGCTCAGCGGCAAATAAACCGCCACCTCGCCCTCTTCGCCGAACGGCAGGTCGGAGAAATCTTCGCGCGTGACAAATCCCATGACGCCGATCCCGAGATCCGGATGGCGCACCATCACGGCCTGGCCCATTCGTTTGCCGTCGTCGCTGGAAAAGTAGTCGACGAAATCCTTGGTCGCGCGGAACACGGACTTGACCAGCGGCATGCGATCGAGAATGCCCTCGCCGAGGTCGATCAGCTTGCGAAACAGCCAGACCTGGCTGAGCAGGCCGATAGCGATCACCAGACCGATTCCACCAACCAGCCCCATGCCCCGGAGATACCAGTTTTCCGGCAGCACAAGCTTGATCAGAAAACCCACGCCGTCCTCGGCCAGATCCGCCAGCCAAAGAACGATCAACAGCGTGAGCGCGATCGGGATGATCGTGGCAAGTCCCTTGAGGAAGAGTCTGACCATCCGCTGCACGGTCGACGGTTCGTCGTGGCTGGTCTCGTTCACGATTAGTCCTTCGACCTGGTTTCTAATACTTCTGATCGTATTAGCAATACTGATTCAGTATCTATCCGCCGCTGAGCTGCAAGACACGATAGGCAGGTCATTTCGGTCGCCTGTTGACAAGCGGGTGCAGGAAAACCATTGCGAAACCGCTACAGGTCGTCGATTCGGCGCGACAGTGATTCCCGGTCATCGGTGACCAGTCGCTCCAGCGTTCGAACCCGCGACTCGAGTTTCTCCAGTTCCTGTTTGTCCCGAACGGATTCGGCTCCGGTGCGCGCGTCGCGGCGCGAGCCGAGCCAGTACTGGGTAATGCGCACGACCGCCCAGATGGCGAAAACGGCAACTACTGCGGAATAGATGTTCATCGAAACGCGCCGAAGAAGAGACCAAGCCTGATTGTATCGCGCCGTGCCCGGGTGGGCGTCCCGAGTCCGTAACGAAAAGCGCTTCAGTTGGCCGTGGATTACGAAACGGGACAGCCGCCGAACCGTCGCGGACGCACTATGGCGCGCTTTCCGGCAGTTTCGGCTGCGAGGCGTCGCGTTCGGACGGGTGGTGCAGACGACGGCGTTCCATCAAGTAGCAAAGACAATCCTGGCGGACTGCTTCGATGTCGGTGGTGATCATGGCCGGCATCGCCGCGCGCTGGATCACAAGCTCCTTGCCCTGGCGCCGAAACCAGGCATCGGTACAGTCGGCGCCGCCGGTATCGAAGGCCTGCAGCATCGCACCATTTCGGCTGGCGCGAGCGAAGCGTGTTCCAGGCGGCAGTTCGGTGAAATTCAGTCGGTCCAGCCGGGGTTCGAAATGCAGGTCCGTCTCGCCTCGCGACTCGCCGAAATCGAAGCTCAGTTCCTCGGGCACACGCACGACCGTGGTGACCTGAAACAGATCGATGTCTTCCGGATGCGGCGGATGACTCGAAAGTTCCTCGAGGTTCAGGGCGTTTTCGAGGTAGGCCATCGCGTGGTCGGTGCCGCTGCGCTTGCCCGGTGGCCCGCATTCAAGCGTGACGGAAGGGCAGAATTCAGCGAACGCCGCGGATTGGACTCCGGCCGGCTCGGTGAAATAAACCACTGTCCGCGAAAAGCGGCTCGCAAGGTTCAGGGCCTTCGGGTCGATGCGGTTGACTGCCGCGTAGTGCGGGTTTTCGCCGGTGTTGTTGTGTATATCGATACTGGCGAACGGTTTCAGCGCCCGCGCGTGATCAGTCACGCCGGCGAGCATGCTGTGCCAGGGCGTTTCCGGGTGGCGCGAGCCGGGCCAGCAGCGGTTCATGTCGGGTTGGCCGGGCAAGTATCTTCTCGACGCCGCGGCAGCATCGATGTTGCCGATGAAAAGGGTCAGGCTGCGCGGCAGTGGATCGCGCTGGTAGCGCCCCGAGAGCAGACGTCTCACCGCATCCCAACCGGAAATCTCGTTGCCGTGCTGAATCACCGAGACGAAAAGCGGGTTGGGCTTGCGCCCCGGCAGGTGGATCAGCGTGGGCCCGTCCAGGTGTTTGACCAGTCTCGTGGCGGGGTGCTGCAACAGCCTCGAAGGCAGGTGGTCCAGGATGACGGGTTGCATATGCGCGGCTTGATCCTCTGATAGCATCCCTCCCAGCATAAGTGATCCGAATAGACAAAGTGCAAGGTCGCTCTTGATTTCGCGCAGGACTGTCCCAAATCGGACCAACATCGTCCGGCAGGCATGGTGAACGACGTGGAGAACTATAGATGATCGAAGCGAAGAAATTGACCCGGCGCTACGGAGATTTCACCGCGGTGGACCGGTTGAGTTTTTCCGTCGACCCCGGGACCGTGCTGGGATTTCTCGGCCCCAACGGCGCGGGCAAATCGACCACCATGAAGATGCTCACCGGGTTTCTTCCACCCAGCTCGGGCACTGCCTCGATACATGGGCACGACATCGTCACCGATTCGCTGGCCGCACGACGTCTGATCGGATATCTTCCGGAGGGCGCGCCGCTCTACGGTGAGCTGAGCGTGCTTCGGTTCCTGGAGTTCGTCGCCGGTGCACGCGGTTATCGCGGAGCCGAGGCAATGAAACGAGTCGAACAGGTCATTGATCGTCTGCAGCTCGAAGAGGTGCGGATGCAGACCATCGAGACGTTGTCCAAGGGATTCAAGCGCCGCGTTGGGCTGGCCCAGGCGATCATTTCAGACCCGCCGGTGCTGGTGCTCGACGAGCCCACCGACGGCCTCGATCCCAATCAGAAACAACAGGTCCGCCGGCTGATCCGCGAAATGGCGCCGGACAAGATCATCATCATTTCCACCCATATTCTGGAAGAGGTCGACGCGTTGTGCTCGCGCGCCATGATCATCGCGCGCGGCAAGCTGCTGGCCGACGACAGTCCGGCCTCTTTGCTGGCTCGATCACGCTACGCCCGGGCGGTCAGCCTGGCGTGCGACGATCTCCAGGGCGCGGCTTCGTCCCTGAGTGAACTGCCCGAGGCCGGCGAAGTCGAGATCCGGCGCGGCCTTGTCACCGCGTTCCCGTCCGGCCAGGGCAATCTGTTCCAGGCGGTCTCGGAGCTTGCGCGCGACCGCGGGTGGCGCGTTTCAAGAATGCAGCTGGAGGCCGGTCGGCTGGAAGACGTATTTCGAAGCATCACGCGCGACGAAACCACGGAGGAAGCGGCATGATCGGTCGCCTTGCAAACCTTTCGGTCGTTCTCAGGCGAGAACTGGCGAGTTACTTTGCAACGCCGGTAGCCTATGTGTTCATCGTCATATTCCTCATCATGGCCGGTGCGTTCACGTTCTACCTGGGCAATTTCTATGAGCGGGAGATCGCCGACCTGCAGTCGTTCTTCCAGTTCCATCCCTGGCTGTACCTGTTCCTGGTGCCGGCCATCGGGATGCGGTTATGGGCCGAGGAGCGCAAGTCCGGCACCGTGGAACTCTTGCTGACGCTGCCGGTGACCGTGACCGAGGCGGTGCTGGCGAAATTCCTCGCGGCGTGGGTATTCGTCGGCCTGGCGCTGGCACTGACGTTTCCGATCTGGCTGACGGTCAATGTGCTGGGTGATCCGGACAACGGTGTGATCGTCGCCGGTTATCTGGGCAGCTGGCTGATGGCGGGTGGTTTCCTGGCGATCAGCGCCTGCATTTCGGCGCTGACGCGCAATCAGGTGGTGGCCTTCATTATTTCTGTCGTCGTGTGTTTCGGGTTCCTGCTCTCGGGCCTGCCGATGGTGCTCGACGTCTTTCGCGGCTGGATGCCGCAGGCGGTGGTCGACGCGGTGGCCAACCTGAGCTTCCTCGGCCACTTCAATTCGATTTCACGCGGCGTCGTCGACCTTCGCGACCTGGTGTATTTCGCTCTGGTCATCGGATTCTGGCTGACGGCCAACCGGATCCTGGTTGAAATCAAGAAGGCGCAATAGCCATGAGAAACGTCTATTCATCGAGCGCCCTGGCCGTTCTGGCCGTTCTGTTCATTGTGCTCACCATGCTCAGCAGCATCGTGTTCAAGGGTTGGCGGCTGGACCTGACCGAAAACAATCTGTATACCCTGTCAGAAGGCACGGTCGACATTGCCGAATCACTGGACCAGAAGATTCGTCTCAGGCTTTATTTCAGCGACTCGGCCAGTGAAGACCTGCCGCAGATTCGCAGTTACGCCGAGCGCGTCTGGGAGCTGATGCAGGAACTGGCCGCGCAGTCCGACGGCAGGATAGAACTCGAGCGGATCGACCCCGAACCCTTCTCGGAAGCCGAGGACGACGCGGCGCGTTACGGGCTCGAAGCGGTGCCGCTGAATCAGGCCGGCGACGTGCTGTACCTGGGTGTGGTCGGCACGAATTCCGTGGACGGGCTGGAGATTCTGCCGTTTTTGTCGCCCAACCGCGAGGCCTTCCTCGAATACGATCTGGCACGCACGGTTTCGACGCTGGCCGCCCCTGATCTTCCCCGGGTCGGCCTGATCAGTGGACTGCCGATTTCCGGCGGCTTCGACATGCAGACTGGACAGCGAACGCCGAGCTGGGCCGTATTCGAGCAATGGAGCGAGCTGTTCGACCTCACGACCATCGACCCCGGCGCGACCGAACTGGCGCCAGATTTCGATGCGCTGGTCATCGTGCATCCGAAGGACCTGACCGAAGACCTGATGTTCGCCATCGATCAGTTCGTGCTCGACGGCGGTCGCCTGCTGGCTTTTGTCGATCCTTACGCCGAGGCGGATCCGGGCGAAAATCCTAACGATCCTGCAGCCAGGTTCATGGCCGAGCGTTCATCCACCCTGGGCCCGCTGTTCCGGGCCTGGGGCATCGAGATGGACACCGAACAGTTCGTCGCAGACCTGGGTCGTGCGTTGCAGGTGACCATTGCGCAAGGCCAGCCGCCGGTCAGACACCCGGCCATCCTGGGACTGTCCGGATCGGACCTGAGCGAGCGCGATATCGTCACCGGCGATCTGAACACGGTCAACGTTGCCAGTAGCGGGGCCTTGCTCGATCTCGACGAAAACAGCGGCCCGACATTCGAGTTCCTGATGCAGTCCAGCGAGCGATCCGGTCTGCTGGCCACCGAACGGCTGCGCATGGCCGCCGACCCGTCGGCGCTGATCGACGAGGTCGGACTGGACGACGAACGCTACACCGTTGCCGCCCGGCTGACCGGCGAGGCCCAAACCGCTTTCCCCGAGCGGGCCGGCGAGGCCGGGCGATCGAGCGGCATCATCAATACCATTGTCGTTGCCGATACCGATCTTCTGGCCGACAACATGTGGGTGCAGCGCCAGAGCTTCCTGGGCAGCGTGATTCTGAACCCGTTCGCCGACAACGGCGCGCTGGCGGTCAATGCGCTGGAGAATCTGCTTGGAGACGCCGACCTGATCAGCATTCGAAGTCGCTCGACGTCGACCCGTACGTTCGAGCTGGTCGAGGACCTGCGCCGCCAGGCCGAGGCGCGCCTGCGCGAAACCGAACAGCGGCTGGAGGCTGAATTGGGCGAGACCGAGAACCGTCTCACCCAGCTGCAGCAGGGCCGCGGCGATTCCGACCTGAGCATTCTGACGCCGGAACAGGAAGCCGAGATCGATCGTTTCATGGCGCAGCGGCTCGAGATCCGGCAGCAGTTGCGCCAGGTCCGGCGTGAACTCGACGAGGAAATCGAAGCACTGGGCACGCGGATCAAGATTGTCAACATCGCGCTGATACCGCTGCTGGTGACCGTCGTGGCACTGGTCGTGGCCTGGCGGCGTCGTCGGCAACAGCATGGAGCCTTGAAATCATGAACAGAAGCCGTTTCCTGATGCTGCTCGCGGTCACGCTGGCCGCGGCAGTGCTGGTGTTGGTGCTCGACCGGCCCGGCGATTCGGGCCAAAAGGATATGCCCGCCTCGCTGCTGCCGGGATTGGAAGACGCCGTCAACGAGCTTGCCGCGCTCGACATCGTGGCACCGGGCGGGCGCACCGTGGTCAGTCTGCGGCGTGACGAGGAGCGCTGGCGGGTCTCGCAGAAGGACGACTACGAGGCCGATTTCGCCAAGGTGCTTGATCTGCTGCGCACGCTCGTGGATGTGGGCGTGGCCGAGCCCAAGACGACCAATCCCGACTGGTATTCGCATCTTGGCGTGCAGGATGTGGCCGAACCTGACGCGACCGGCCGCCGTATCGACTTTCCCGGACGGGAAATCCACTCTTTGATCATCGGCCAGGTCGATCCATCCGGCGAGGGCAGCTACGGCAGGCGGGCCGACGATGCGCAGAGCTGGTTGCTGGATGCGGTCGTCGAGGTGCCGGTGGATCCGGTCGCCTGGCTAGAGCCCGGGATCATGGATATTCCGTCGGCCGACATCGCCGCGGTCGTGATTCGCCACGCAGACGGCGAAGTGATCCGTCTGGATCGCGCCGGTGAAGACGACGCCGAAGCCGGGCGTCAATCCGGTCCGGTTTTCGTGCTGCGGGACGTGCCCGAGGGTCGCGCCGCCGGCGGCGAATGGAAGCGCAATGCGATCGCGAATGGTCTGCGCGCCCTGAACCTGGATGACGTCAGGCGGTTCCAGCCGCCCGAGCCCGAGGATTCGACTCGGGTGCTGTTCACGACCACCGACGGGCTCAATTTCGTTGCAGACCTGTTCGAACTCGACGGCGCCCGCTGGGTGCACTTCACGGTCTCGGCCGAAAGTGCGGTCTCGCCCGAAGCGCCGGTCGGCAACGAGGCGCCGGGGTCAGCGGCGAATGCCGGCAATGGTGACGCCGCCGGCAGTGATGCCGATGAGACGGAAAACCAGCGCTTGGTCAACGCAGTGGCGGTCGATGCCAGACTGTCGCCCTGGATGTTTGCCATCCCCGAGCGACGCTTCGACGACCTGACCAAAAGGATGGAAGATCTGCTCGAGCCGATCGAAGAGGAATAGGGCGGGAGAACGAGAGAACGGGGAACCGGGCACTCGAGAAATCAACGTCCTCCCGGACGCGCGTAGCGTGATCCGAAATCTCTAAAGCCCCCGTGATCGTTGACCGGGTTCCGGTTTTACCGTCGCGCGCGTGCAGAGTTATTCACAGCTTTCTTGACGCTTGAGCTTTACCGAACCCGCCCCGCGCGTGATCTCGGCCAGCTCATGTGAGAACGAATCGACCGAAGTGCGCTCGATTTCAACGGTCAGCCGCAGACCGGTTTCGTCCCATTGCTCGTCGTGTTTCAATGCCCCGACGCGCTCGGCCAGTAGATGCAGATCCCCCGCCGATTCAAACGGCACCTGGCATTCAAACCTGCAGGTCTCGATAATCGGTTCGGTCCCGGCATCTGCAATCGCTTCCATCGCCGTCCCCCCGTAGGCCCGCGCCAGTCCGCCTGTGCCGAGCTTGACGCCGCCGAAGAAGCGGCTTACAACGGCCACGGAGCAATCCAGGTCCCAGTGCTCGAGTGCGGCCAGGATGGGCCTGCCGGCTGTGCCGCCGGGTTCTCCGGCGTCTTCGAAGCGGACGATGTCGCCGCAGCGATACGCGAAGCAGACGTGGCGGCACCCGGGGGCGCCGTGTTGTTCTATGAACGCCTTGGCGTCGGCTTCATCTTCAGCGGGGCCGCATACGCCGATGAAGCGGCTGTTGCGGATGGTCTGCTCGCACCGGCCGATTTGGCGCAGCCGGTTCATTTGCCGCCGGAATCGTCGGTACAGGGTTCCGTCAGCGGCGGAGCTTCGTTCACGCGGCGGACTTGCGATTCGATGCTGATATCGCGGACGCGGGTGTGGATGGTGCGGCCCTCGGCGAAGTCCTCGCGGCGCGAGAGCACGTTGCCGTTTTCGTCCTCGATCAGCGCATAGCCGCGCGCCAGCACGGCCAGCGGACTGACGTTGTTCAACGCTCTGGCGGCTTCCGAGAACCGGGCAGAATGGCGGGCGAGGTCAGTACCGAAGGCGCGCAGGAGTCGACTGTTCTGCAAAGTCTGCTGTTGCTTCAGGTCGGCCAGGCTGCGAGACGGATGTCGGGCAAGGAGCCGCCGTTCGAGCATTCGGGCGCGGACTCGCGCGTTGCCGAGCGTGGCCTGGCAGCCTCGGGTGGCGCGGCGGACCAGGCCTGACAATCGCGTGCCGGCTTCTTCGAGCCGACGTGCCGGGTGCTGGCCGGCCAGCCTACGGTCCAGCGAGTCCAGCCGTTGCCAGCTTTGCTGAAGCTGACGGAGTTGGCCGCGGGCAAGGCGCTGCTCCAGCGCGGCGACCTGGCGAAGCAGGGCAGGGCCGTCAGGTGTTACCGCCTCGGCCGCCGCTGTCGGGGTGGCGGCGCGCAGATCGGCGACGAAGTCGGCGATGGTGAAGTCGGTTTCGTGGCCGACGCCGCTGACCAGCGGGACAGTCATCGATGCAATACGTCGGGCCAGCGCCTCATCGTTGAACGCCCAGAGGTCTTCAAGCGATCCGCCGCCGCGCGCCAGGATCACGACATCGGCCGTTGCGTCGCGCTCGACCGCGTCCAGCGCGCGGACCAGTTCGGGCGCGGCGCGCTCGCCCTGGACCTGGGTCTTGTAGAGCTTGACCTGGGCGGCCGGCCAGCGGCGCATGAGCGTGGTCGTGATGTCGCGCACGGCCGCGCCGGTGGGCGAGGTTACCACAGCAATATTTTTCGGATACGGCGGCAGCGGTAATTTCGAGGCCGGGTCGAACAGGCCATCGCGTTCGAGCTTTTTCTTGAGCGCCTCGAAGGCCTGCTGCAGTGCGCCGCTGCCGGCCGGCAGCATGGCGTCGGCGATGAGCTGGTAATCACCCCGGGCCTCGTACAGGCTCAGCCGGCCCCGCACAAGCACCTGGTCGCCGCTTTGCGGATCACCTGCAACGTTCGCGCGCTGCCCGCGAAACAGCGCGCAGCGGATCTGCGCGCGGTCGTCCTTGAGCGTGAAATACCAGTGCCCCGACGCCGGGCGCGCCAGGTTTGAAATCTCGCCGGCAATCCACAATCGCGGAAACCCGGCTTCCAGGTGCACGCGCACCTCGCGATTCAACTCGGTGGGCCGGTAGACG